>Ga0222712_10000164_pt1 | contig 94777 bp, 128 predicted proteins | sample C33_657DmetaG_FD_165043 | JGI IMG/M metagenome (GOLD analysis project Ga0222712, IMG submission 165043) | Estuarine water microbial communities from San Francisco Bay, California, United States - C33_657D | ecosystem: Environmental > Aquatic > Marine > Unclassified | place: USA: California... | reverse complement strand
CGTATTTTCAGTAAGAGTATGGTGGCCGCAGCCAATGTCAGCGATGAGCAAGAACTAGAACAAATTGTTGCTATGGCTAGAAACGGTGTAGAACACTATCTAAGCACAGTAGGTGAAACTAATAATACCGCGGAAGATACTACATATAATCAGAATTACTATGCACAAAATCAGAAACAAAATCCGCACACACCTAAAGTAATGGTTAGTTTGGGTCTAAGCGAAGAGGATGTTAGGATTTTTATCCAAGAATGCCTGTTTCCTGAAATCAGCTAAATATTAGTATGAGATTTTTTGAACTAATTTTAGAAGCTAGCGGTCTTCGTGCGGCACGTCCCGGCGAAACTTACGTAGATTCCGATGGAAATGAGTTTAAGTTCCAAAGTTGGAACTGGCAGTTTCCTGTTGATGCAGACAAATACCCAGACCAACAAAGTTTAGAACAAGGTGTTTTAGATGCGGCTGGGGGGGATAAAAATAAGATTGCTTGGATAAATTCTCCAACAGGATCTAAAAGTTTTGCCTTTGCAGTATTCGCTACAGACGACGGCAAAGAACTTATCATTGGTAAATTTTATCGATCAAAAAATCCAAATAATACCATTACAGACGGTGAAGTAACAGCAGTATTGGGACTTAGTGCAGGCGGAAAAGACAAAAAGAAAAGCTCTACTATTAAAACAGAAACAGCTCTAAAGCCTGGACAGCTTAAGATTGCTGACGGGAGAGCTAGAACTGTTCCATCTATTGTGAAAGCGGTGAGCACTCATCCACAAGGCACTATGCTAACACAATCTCTTAATCAAGCATCTACGGGTGAGCCAATTCAATTTCTCGGCGGCGGGGCGATAGTTAGTGCATTACAAGATGACTTCTGCGAAACACTTGCTCCTGTAGCTATGATAGCAGGACATCAACAGATAACAGGCCAACTTACACAGGCTATCGCAGACGTTTTTAAAGGCGGCGATCTGTCTGGAGCAAGTATTAGTTTTCCAGTAGACCAAAATAATCCGTTGGTTGACAGTTATATTATTAAGAATGGTATATCCTTAGGCGTAAGCTCAAAAGGTAAACAAGGCGCTAAGGCCACTATTACAAATATATGGAAGGCCAAAGAAGAAGCATCTCAGAACACAACCGGTCAGAAATACATCAAAATGTATCCAGAAGCTGTTAACATTCTAGACATTTGTAAAGTCGAATCTGGTTTGGATCAGCCTATTATATTAGCTGAAAAATACAAACTGATAAATGCTGACGAAGCCAACGCTCTTCGAGAAGTAATACAACAACCTAGAGATCCTAAGTATCAACTTATGGGCGATCCTGCTAGTCCTAATGCTGTAGTTAAAAATCCGTTGCCTAATGATTTGTCCAAGGTTCCGCCTGCATTAATGAGATTGTTTAAACTAGGTGGATACAAATCTGGAAGCTATATTAGCTTTTTGTGTTTGGCTCAAACTGCGCATCTAGTAGCAAGACACATTAATTCAGATACCAAGATAGATTTTGGTGAAGCTATTCGTAGTTTCCTTAATAGTTCTGCCATGGTACAGGCTAAAAGCATAGTTTCTGCTAAAGGTCAAGATGCAGTTTTAAAATCTGTCAATATTGTCTATCCGCCTAACTTCAAAGAAAAAGCCAAAATAGAATCTAACGGCTATAGTGGTACTGGAAGTAAAGGTAAGTTTAGTTTCAGCCTTCCCACTACGTAAACTGTTGTTTTAATCTAGAGCAAATTCTCTCTAAATACATATAACATGTATAACCGGGAGCGAATCGATGGTTAAGTATATAACAGCCACCTTATTGGCAACAATAGCGTTGACTGCCAGTGGTGCAGAATTACAACATAGTTTTAGTAGTCCGTCCTTTTCAGGTATCGGCTACAGTTCACACGTCTTAACACTTTATCAATTAGAAACACAAGCTAAAGACAAAAACAAGGCTGCGGCAGACGCCTTAAAAGCAAAAGCAGAGAGCGATGCATTAAACACTCCTCAAGCTAAGTTTCAAGCAAACTTAGAAAGCCGTATCTATTCACAGTTAGCCAAGCAGATTACAGATAGTTTATTTGGCGTTAACGGTGTTCCTGTATGCACCGTGAATAGTGCTGGAAATTGTGGCCAAATGGAAGTTGCTGGAAATAATATAACTTGGAAAGTAGTTGGTACTAATATTGTTGTTAGAATTGAAAACGTACTTGACCCGAGACAGTATACAGAAATGATTGTACCAAGTGGTACGTTTGGATTTGGCGGATAATTATGAAACAGACAATAATATCCCTAGCAGTAATAGCGGTCTTATCTGGCTGTGCTAGTAGTTCAGCACTAAGAGAAAAAATAACAGGCAATCAATTTGACGAGCCTAAAGTCGAAGCCAGCAAGTTCCTAAAAAAGGATCAGAATAAACTACGTCCACCGCAAGGCGGCCCTTTACCTGTTGCTGTTTACGGTTTCCGTGATTTAACTGGACAGCGAAAAAGCCAACCCCTAATTGCTTCACTAAGTTCAGCAGTTACACAGGGTGCTGAAAACTATTTGATCAAAGCCCTACAAGATGTAGGCGAAGCTCGTTGGTTCACAGTGCTAGAACGTGTAGGCCTAGAAAACCTAATTAAAGAACGTCAGATGATTCGTCAGATGCGTGAGCAGTATCAAGGCCGCGATGCCAAAATGTTGCCCCCAATGATGTTCGCTGGTATTATCATGGAAGGCGGTATTGTTGGCTATGATAGCAATACACTAACTGGTGGTAGTGGTATAAGAATTTTTGGCATCGGTGCAAGCACACAATATCAAAGTGATACTGTAACCATTACCTTGCGTACAGTTTCTGTAAGTACAGGCGAAATCTTGACCACAGTTACAATAACTAAAACAGTCCTAAGCTACATGGACAAGATGACATTATTGAGATTTGTTGATGACGGTACACAGTTCGGTGCTGGAGCAAATGCACTAGAAGGTGAAGTCGGTGGAAGTATCAATGAAAGTATCAACCGTGCCATCGATGTAGCTGTGCAGGCTGCGGTAATTCAAACCATTAATGAAGGCGCCCGCAAAGGACACTGGAGTTTCAAGGAGGAAAGAAATGAGTTGGTTCAATCACAAGCCCCGGCCCAAAGAGCCCCAGAAGTTGCACCCGCACCATTACAGCCCAGCAACACAGAAAGCCCTAGAGCAAGCAAAGCTCCTGAGCCCGCACCAGAAGTCAAACAAGAAGTAAAGAAGGAGGAACCTAAAAATGATGTCAAGCCTACTACAGCAGTTGTTCCGCCAGCGCCAGCAGCAGCGCCAACAGCAGAAAACCCAGCAAAGCCAACAGAAGAATATAAAATAGGCGATGTGAAATTTTTTAAAGAGCCGTTTTATGTTAGAGTTAAGGCCACCGAAGATAGCACAAAGCAATGGTTATTTTTGAAGGGTACAGAAGTAAAGATAATTGAAGTTGATAATAATTGGGTTAAAGTACAGACTCGAGATGGTAAGAAAGGATTTGTTCTTGTTGACAAGTTAAGTCCAATTAAACCATAAGTGTTGATATTTTTACATGTTGAAAAATTTACATGTTGAAATTTTAACAGCGGCATTTAATTTATAGACAGTAGCAATTAAATAAATTTATATGAAATACATCTACAGAGAGGAGTAGATACGAGAAACAGTATAATTACAGGTCAAAGACCAAGGAACTTGTCGGCGAATAATAAACCGACATTAAAGAAAAATGAAATATAGAAAGACAGGCGTTGGCGAGTTGTCGAGAAAATTACTCGCAGTAGCAATGGTTGTTGGCTCTAGTACAATTTGGGCACAAGCCGCTACTGGACCTAATAAGGTCTATATCGAGCAGGTCGGTAGTAGCAATACTATTACTATCGAACAGGTTGGTGGAACCAACAACGTTGGTGGCGTTACAACTACCGTAGCAACAGCAGTTGCCGGCACTGGTATTACCACACTTACGCCGGATGCACCCAGTGCTACAAACTACGGTACTATCACTGGTAGTACAAACACTGTGAATATTACTCAAACTGGTAATGCTAATAGTAGTCAATATAATATTAGAGGTACAAATAACCAATATACTACTAATATGTTAGGAAACAATAACCAAACTAGATTGACTGTTGGTAATGCTAACAATGCAACCAATAATCTTAATGTTATCACCGAACAAATTATTGGAAACAATAATATGATCATTCAAGATTTGGTCGGTAGCAATATCAATACTACTACATCATTAGATGGCGACAATAACCAAGTTACTAGCAGTTTGCTAAGTAGCCGAGGAACTGTAACCAATACTGTTTTAGGTAATGCTAACGTATTCAATATCCAACAAACAGATGCAGCCGGTGCTAACGGCCACGTTCTTGCTATGAATACATCAGGCGATTACAACAGCATTACTACACAGCAACAGGGTACTAACGATACTACAGTTAATATCCAAACACAAGGTAGCAACAACACTATCACAGTTCGTACAAGTAGTTCAACTATTGTATCACCTGCTACAGCGATTGCGAGATAATTATGCGTGTCTTATTGTTAGCCCTACTGCTAACAGTTGCCAGCCCTTCTTGGGCTGGCATTGGCACGGTCTCAGAAACCAAAGGCACTGCCTGTGAAGTTGAGCGCAACAAAAAGAAAATGTCCGGGGCCAAGGGTGCCGATATTGAAAGCATGGATACCTATGTTACCGGCGCATGTTCAAGTAATATAACTTTTAAAGATGATACTAAAGTTAAGATTACAGAAAACAGCAGATTGCTTATTGACGATTTTGTATTCGATCCTAAGAAGTCAGATGCAGGCAAACTTGCGCTCAAAGTGGGGATGGGCACTGTCCGATATGCTAGCGGACAAATTGCTAAAAATAATCCGCAACAGGTAAACATCAAAACTCCTACGGCCACAGTGGCTGTACGTGGTACTGATTTCACCATGACTGTAGATGAAGCGGGACAAAGTCTTGTTATGCTAGTTCCTAGTTGTAAAGATGAGAAAGATGTAAAGACCTACGAGCTTGAAGAAAATCGTTGTAAGGTAGGCAAGATTATTGTCAGCAATGATGCAGGTACCGTAATTCTAGATAAGGCATTCGAAGCAACCTATGTAATGAGTAGTTCGATAATACCAACTCCTCCAGTTATTGTTAATACCGTTGAGAGTAAAATTGGCAATAATCTTATTATTGTTAAACCTCTTGAAATTGTCAACGCTATCAAAGAAGCGGGTAAATCAAAACGTGATCAAGAAATGGAAGAAATGGAAGCTGATGCGCAACGCCAAATGGCACAGAGAATTGAAAAAGCCAAAGAACAACCAGCAGCAACATTACTACCTGATACATTTTCCGATGGTAAGAAAGGATGCAATTCGAGTACTAGTGTTTGCGTAGCCTGGGAGAAAAATGATAATGCTGATATTCAAAGTAAGGGTAAAGGTACAGCCTATCGTAGCAACATAGATCACTATGCGGAAGTTAAAACTACAGGCTACGATTCAAATACATTTGTTGCGATTAGCCACAACGATCAATATGCGTTTACCATAGTAGGTAGTGGCGATCCGGGTGGTAATGTAGTAAACATCGTGCAAAAGACAGGGGTGTTAAGAAGACCATGAAACGACTACTACAGTTTTTATTTTTCGCTTTTACGACCAGTATTGCACTTAGTCAAGATTTATCTGCACAAGGAACAGGATTTGAAACAGGCAATTTATCAGGATGGACATCTTCTAGTGGTGATGTAAGTATTAGCACAGGTATACAAAATATTACCTATGGTGGTGGTAAAACATGGACGATCAAACCTTACGGAACTTACATGGGACAACTATATCCAGGGGGTGCTACACAATTCGACGCCGCTACAACTAGCCTAGGATTAACGTCATCAGAAAACACCGCCATTAGAAATTATTTGACTTATCAAAGCCAAAACGGCGGCAGTGGCGATCCAACCCCAACAACAGCATCTTGGATCAAAAGAACAATAACTTTGCAAGCAGGCACCACTTATTCGTTCGCATGGAACTATTTGTCAACAGACTACACACCATACAACGATGGTAGTATGATGACTCTAACACATTCTACTAATGCCAGTATTGTACCAACACTAAACAACAGTCAACAGCGATATGCGCTATTAGGATTCACTAATCCAGGAACAGGCAACTATGCTACAGGTTCATATGGATCAACAGGTTGGCAATTGGCAACGTTTACTGTTTCTGAAACTGGAACATACGTGCTAGGATTTGCCACTTTCAATCTAGGTGATACTGCGTTGAGCCCCTTGTTGTTTATAGATGAAATACAAGGAACAACTGAGCTTAACGGACAGTCGTTTGGTCCAATTGCACCTAACGCAGGATCAACTGCACCTACTACTTCTACTACTCCTACTGGACCTCCTCCTTTATGTTGCGGGGGTAGCGCAACTCCATTTAATGCCGATGCCGTAAAACACGCACAAGTAGTTTCATTTATTAATAGAACTACCGCAGACTCAAAAGTTTTCATTGAACAGATTGGCAATCAAAATACAATTGCAGTACAACAAACAGGCACTAGAAACAATTATGTAAACTATTACGGTAATGGTCTAAGTAATGATATCAACGTTACACAACATGGTAATGCTACCACTGAAGTAAACTATGTCGATTTAAAAGTAGTGGGTAATTTTAATACTGCAACACTACAACAAACTAGCACAGCCGGTGCTAAAGCAGTGTTTGCCGATGTTAGTGGAAACAACAATAGTTTGATAATAACACAGAAAGACAGTGGCAGTCATTATGCCGAAGTTGTACTCAGCGGAGGCAACAAGAACGTTGATATTACGCAGCAAGGTAGTGCTGGTCATATGGCCAAAGTTAATCTAAGCGGACTACCTACTGATCTAAGTCTAACACAAAGCGGCAGCACTCAAAATTATTATTCAATTACGCATAATTGTACTACAGCAGGCGGATGTGCTAAAATTACAGTAAATCAAGGACAGTAAATCAGCATAAATATTTCATGCTGAAAAAAATCCTAACTAGTCCTTGGACTGCCCTTTTAACATTGGCACTTATTTTAAGTATAAGAATTGCTGATCCTGTCTTTGTAGAAAGTGTAAGACTACGCTACTTTGACACACTAATTACACAAAAAGCTCCTACAGCTAACAACATCTATGCAGTAAACATAGATGAAGCAGCATTGGACAAATACGGTCAATGGCCTTTACCGAGGGCAGAGTATGCAAAAATTATTAAAGATCTTTATGATCGTGGCGCTGGCCTTGTTGTGCTCAATGTTATCATGGCTGAGTCTGATCGCACTGGTGGCGATGCTGTTCTCGCAAATGCCCTAAAACAATATCCAGTTGTATTAGGATCAGTTCCTAGTGATCGAACAAAAAATAAACCTCGCAATCCTGGATCAGCGGTACTAGGGCCAGAACATCTAGATCAAATCGTACAGTATCCCGGATTAATTGCTAATATTCCTTCATTAGAAAACGCTGCCGCAGGCATTGGTATTGTTAGTACACTTCCTGAAGTAGACGGTGTTAATCGAAGATTGCCGTTAGTAGTATCAGTAGACGGAAAACTATATCCTAGTATATCGATGGAAGCTCTACGTGTGGCTGCTGGGGATTCTACTTTCCAAGTTAAACTCAACGAAGGCGGTGTTGAGAAAATGCGTATTCCAAAGTTTGGCCCTATTACTACAGATCCATTGGGTCGTGTGTGGATCGATTGGAGTCAAGAGAATAAACAAGCAAGTCTAATGAACCTGCCAAAAGACTTTCACGGCGCTATTGTTATTGTAGGTCCAACGGCAGCAGGCATTGCCAATCCTTTACCTACAAGCAAAGGCGCTGTATTTCCACAAGACGTGCAGGCCGCAGTAATTGGCACAATGGTTAACGGCATTACTATCCAGAGACCCGATTGGGCCGATGGTGCTGAACTCATAGCCCTAGCAGCATTGGGCATAGCTTTACTTTTCTTAACGAGGTGGACTTATGTTGGACTTGCTAGTGGCGTTATCGCTCTTGGTGTTTTGTATCCTGTTTCTCAATATCTGTATACGAATAATCTTTGGCTCGTTGACATCACTGCTCTTGCTGTTGGCCTCACTCTTGTTCTGCTTCATGCTTATGGCGTTAAGTTTGTAAGTGAGTTCTTGCAGAAACAGGCAATCAAGAAACAGTTTGCTGGCTACTGCTCTCCCGAAGTTGTTAGACTGTTGCAGGAGAATCCAGACTTAATCAAGAAAGGCGTTAAGAAAGATGTATCAGTCATGTTCTCAGACTTACGCGGCTTTACTCCTATCGGCGAATACTTTGACAGGCCAGGCAACGGTGGTCCAGAAGGATTGGCACAGTATATGAACGGATATATGGATGCTATTACTATTCCAATCATCGATGCCAACGGTATGGTTATCAAGTATGTAGGTGATGCAAGTATGCACATGCACGGTGCTCCACTAGATGATCCTAATCATGCTCGCACTATTGTTGAAGTGGGTCTAAAGATGTTAGATGCTGTAGCTGCCTTTACCAAAGAAAAAGAAGCACAAGGTTTACCGCCAGCTGCAATGGGGTGGGGTTGTAATACCGGCGATGGCTACATCGGTGAAATGGGTAGTACAGCAAGACACGGGTATGACATTTTAGGCGACATGGTTTCAACAGCCGCACGTTTAGAAGCACGTTGTAAAGCATACGGTGTGTTATGTATTATCGGCGCTGAAACATACAACAGGACTAAAGATGATTTCTTTTACTTGCTATTGGACAATTTACAACCAAAAGGTAAGACAGTAGCAGATTTGATCTATACAGCATTACGTACTCGCGGTGAAGATTACACTAGAGATAAGATAACACATGATGTAATGCACGACTTGTACAAACAGAAAAAGTTTGACGAGGCTGCGGCAATTTGTGCTAAGATGACAGGCACCTTTGGCGGACAAATGGACACGTATTACGAAATGTGGATTGAACGCTGTGCGTTTATGAAAGAACAAAAATTACCGGATAACTGGAACGGTGAGTTTGTAGCTCACGAAAAGTAATTAACTTCTTGTTATCATAGCAAAAGTGAAAAGCACAGTAGGAATAGCTATTGCCATGAAACTTGTACCTATAAGTAGTCTATCTATCATGTCGGACTGTGCTTGAATCCTAGCATTTTTTATGTCCGCTTCTAGCTTGGCCCGTTCTTTGTACATGCGTACACGTTCGGCCATCATTTGATCCCAAACATCTTTGTTGCCTGAATATATCAACATTTCTTTTAGATCTTTTTCAGCATCACGTAGAGCTTTACTCTGCATGGCAATCTGTATTGACAATGCTCTAATCTGTCCATCAGTGAGAATCTTTTTGCTGTTTTGTGCTGCCACATTAGCACTATGAATCTTATCGCTGTTTTCAAAGAACTTGGCAAATTGTCCGTAAAGGCTGTTAACGTCTTTGCCTAGAGCGATGGCCTTTTTAATATAACCCACTGATTGTTGTGCGGCAGTGAAAGCAATGCCAAGTGTAATAGGATCAATCATGTTTTCTTAGGATCCTTATCTTTGGGCTGTGGCTTTGTCCATTCTACACATACCACTTTGCGATTGTAGACATCGCCGGTCCAGGTCCATTTGATACACCGAGGCTCATTTGATAACATGCCCGCTAATAATAGCGAAGCAACTGCATTTACCATAATCGCCCCTCCTACTAATTAACTTTCGCCGGCTGATGCTGATTTCTCGTCTTCGGTCTTCTTGGTTTGCATGTTAATCTGTGCTTCTGCTTCCACTCGTTCAAACTCGATTGTCTTACCACGTAGGTGCAAGACAGTATTGACCTTTTGATTCAATCGAATCAAATCGTTGTCCAACATGCGGATGCGGTCAATGAGAGCAATCAACACAGTGTTTGCTTCTCCGATAACTGGCTTAACTTCTTTAGTGGCCCATTCCCAAACATACTTAATAATGAAGCCCATTCCAACAGCCATGACAATTGGAAATCCATACTTGTTTACTAATTCTACGACGTCCATAATTTTTCCTTAATCCCAATGTCCCTTTGCTGTAGACTTTGTTTTTATTGCAGAGCCTTCATTATAATATCTGGTAGCTGTGTTTGTTGTCTTATATTTTGTTTCATAAAATTTTCTAATCTCTTCCAAACTCCAAAGAGCATAGACACTGACCGCCAAGGCCAACACAGCGATAAAATAAATTGCAAACAACATGTATCCATCTACATACATTATTATCTCACTAGATATCCGAAGAAAACCCCTACTGCCATTGCTATGCTACAAAAGAATGCAACATCCTTATCATGCCAGAGTGGTTGACCTTTCAAATACTGTTTAGTATGCTCAGGCAAACTGTCATACCATTTAGTCCATTTGTTCATTGCGTTTACCATCCTTTAAAAATTTTACCAGCGGATCCACTTTTTTAAGATAGCATCTTCCGTCAATGTTGACTAACTGAAAATAGTCTCCGCCTTTCCATCCTAGTCTATCTATATTAAGTTCGTTATCTAATATTATCCCATTCGGACTTAAATCCCATGAATAGTCAAAATGTAACATTAATCTCTCCTTGTCCACTCTGATGGCCATTTTGGATTTGACTTCTTTTGTTCGGCCAACATTCTAAACCATTCTTTCCGCATTTCGACATCATGTCGTATTTGAGTCAACCGGTCATCGAGGTCATCTTTTATGTAGATATAAACGGTCGCAACAATTAAGACTAGCCAAAATAGATAGAGTATGTTAATGGTAAAAGTATAGGCCATTAATCACGCCTTGCATCATTTTTACCATCTGCACGAGCAATACGATCTGCATCTGGACGTAGGCCTAGCGCATTGGACACAATTGTGTCAATACGGATAACATCGTGATTCATGGTTTTTACACGATTGTCTAGAGCAATAATAATGCCCTTCATGCCGTTAATCGACCCTAGTACACCTTGTAATAATAGTTTAATAGTTAAGTATACAAAATACCCGCCTGCTAGTGCTGCGGCTACAGGCATACCTAAATCGCCTATGATTTTGAAAATATCGCCCATTGTTTCGCTCCCGGGTTATGTAATATGAGTATTTAACCGTTTGACAATTAAATAAACTGGTGCTATAATATACGTACATTACCGGAAATTACCATGAAAATTAAATTGGTTTCAGATCTGCACCTAGAGTTCTCAGACGTTATGATTCCCAACGATGCTGAATATGATCTACTAATTCTCTCCGGCGACATTATGGTTGCACAGGATCTTCACGATCATCCGGAGCCTGCGAATACAGCGGATCAAACAGCCATTGCTAATCATACAGGTCTAGGCCGTAGACAGGCAAATGCACAGCGTTTCCGCGACTTCCTAAAACGTTGTAGCTTTCAATTCCCACACGTTATCTACGTTGCTGGCAATCACGAATTTTATAACGGCAAGTTTTTTGCCAGCATTGATCATCTGCGTGAAGAATGTGCCAAATATCCTAACATCTATTTCTTAGAAAATGATGTCAAAGTGATTAACGACATTGTGTTCATGGGTGCAACACTTTGGACTGACTGCAACAAACATGATCCATTTACACTTCATGCACTTGCGGACATGATGAACGATTTTAGAATTATTCGACATGATCAAGCGGGCTATCGATCTCTCAAGCCTGCTGATATTGCAGATCGTCATCGCAAAACACTGCAATACTTTAGGACGGTAATGGACGGCTATCCACAGGAGCAGAAGTTTGTGGTAGTAGGACATCATACTCCTAGCCATATGAGTTGCCATCCGCAGTATGCACATGACTACATCATGAACGGTGGCTATCATAGCGACCTAAGTGATTTTATTCTTGATCATCCACAGATCAAATTGTGGACTCATGGACATACTCATCATCCTTTTGACTATGTCATTGGTAGTACTCGAGTTGTATGTAATCCTAGAGGTTATGAAAACGAAGGATACAGTGAAGAGACTGGCTGGAATCCTAATATTTTGCTGGAAGTCTAATGTACTCTTACAGCGACGAATGGAAGCAGTTTAAGCCGCCTGATGATGTTCTGCAACAATGTCATCAGGTGCTTATTACAGATAACGATGCTAAGGCAGCAGGCGAACCCTTCTGGAAAATTAAGAAGTGGTGCCTTGCTAACTGTCGAAGCTATGTATGGTTTGACATCACAGATGTCAGCGATGCTAGTTATCACTGGGATGAAATTGCAGCCTTCTATTTTCACGATGAAAAAGATGTTCTAATGTTTAGTTTAAAATACAAGAGCGGAAAATGACACACGAACAACTAATTAAAACTCTTAAAGGTATTCAGTACATTGTGATCAATAACTGCTATGGTGGATTTAGTTTATCTGAAAAGGCCGAAACTCTTTATAAAGAGATGGCAGGTATTACTGATCTCGATTGGCATGATAAAGAGGTTGCCCGAGATGATCCCTATCTTGTGAAAATCGTGCGAGATCTAAAAGCAGACGCCAACGGCAGATACGCTGAACTTAAAATTGTAGAAATTCCTGCAGATGTAGAATGGGAAATTGAAGAATATGATGGTAATGAATGGGTCGCTGAAAAGCATAGGACCTGGCGATGACATTACAAGCCGTAAAAGGCGGATGGGTTAAAGTGAGAAAAACTATAATTAATCATTGGGAATTTCATAATGGTGTTGACCCAATCAATCCAGGTAATCAATTTGGAGAAATTGTCTTGCCGCGTGGATGGACCTGTTGGGTGTATCCTCAAGATAATTACACGTTTGAAGAATGGATGACTAGGATGTGCCCTACAGCTGATTGTACACATCGTTTTAACGGCGGTGATCCGATGTATACAGTCTATATCAAAGACGAAAAAGAAGCAACACTATTTCAGTTGAGGTGGATGTGATTTCAAAAGAACAGTACAAGGAATTTGAACAGTATTGGATTATGCAATTCATACGCAATCCTGACTATCGACGTGGGCAGGCGTTCTTGAATTATTTTCCAGAAATTGGTAAAATCTATCTCAATGGCGGTGATCACGGAGCAAGCGAGGAATACAGGCTTTGGAATACCAAAGACCTAAAAGAAGCTAACACTATTATACAAAAGTGGTTAAATGAGTAAGCCAATTGTAATGACGCCCAGTCAATGGAGTGGGGTTCTAGAGCGTATTAAGCAACGAGAAAAGCCTAGTGTTTATCTTTCAAGATCAAAGATGAAAACGGTTTTAGGATTTACAGTTCGTGATCATAGAGAATATGTAAAGGATACTGACTATGTTAGACCTCCAGAGGGCGGCGAATGGTGGCCAGTGGTAGAGCTAGGATGGTACGAAGGCAAAAAATCACATCATACCGTTCGATTAGATTTTTACGATGATCAAAAACGCACAATGTTCTTGTTAAAATATGGTAATGGCCAAGACTAAAGTAGCCTCACTAAATGAGCTACTAGCCACTAGAGCTAGGGCTGTGTTTCCCTACAGAGTAAACTTTAACAACATTACACGTAATCAAATTGAAGAAATGGCTTCGTGGTGTATAAACAACTGTCGAGGGCTTTGGCGTGAAGAACATTATCATGCCTTATATTTTCAATTTGAAGATGACTATGATGCTATGATGTTCATGCTGAAATTTGGAGGCAGGGGTAATGTCTAAAATACGGATCAAATGGGAAACTGATCAATGGGGACGTGAATACATTTTTCTTGGACCCAAGCCTACTAAGACTATATATCAGTATATGCTAGTAGGAGACAGCGTGGAAGAAACCAAAGAAGTTGTGGTCCATACGTTCACTATGGGCGATGTAGAAGATCCGGACCTATATGCCGCTGAGCCATTATGGAATTGGCAGGAGACCGAACAAGGTAAATGGGTAATGGAGCATGCCGTTGAAACTCCGGTGTGGCATAGGATGGCTGATACATTTAGCTACGGTTATCGGTATACTATTACTGCTAAACTGCAAGGTGCCAGACTAACGGAATGGTTATTGAAATATGGTTCACGATCCTAACCCAACTACCACTATTCTAAGAGCTCAACGAGCAGAAGAGCATCTCAAGGTAGATGATAAGCTAATGGCATTATTAGGCACCTATCATGCCATAGTATTTCAAGATGATGATTTTGCCGAAAAACTTACATGGTGTTTGGAGAATTGTCAAAACAAGTTCCGTGATCTTGCGCACCCAAACGGTCGTGCTTGGTATTTTCAAAACGAACAGGATGCAACTATGTTTGCAATGAAGTGGGCCTAATGCAAACTTGGCAACAAGATTTACTAGATAATATGACAAAATTTAAAGGTCGAGGTATGACTCAGATTACAGGCAGACAGGCTGGCAAGAGTGTTATAAATGCTTATATGCGTCTATGGAACGACATACACCAACGCCCGGTTGAAGAATTAAAACTCAGTGAAGGCACAGTCTACGGCAGTCGGTACCATACAGTAGAGCCTGTAGGAGGCAGTTGGGCCGATATGGAACTATGGTGCCACAAAACATTCGGTGATACAAGTAGTATTTGGCATGAAACTAAAAATCTAACGCCGGAGCCGCTGAAGCGATGGTATATGAACAATAGAAAATTTTGGTTTCGTGAAGAAGCAGATCAATTGATGTTTATAATGAGATGGCGATGAACTTAGAACAAGAAATTTTAGACGAACTCGGCACACAGATGCAAAGCGAAATTGATAAAGAAATACTTTGGGGTATGCTAGTAGGTGCTGGATGGAAACGAGTATTATTACCAAGATTCGATAGACGAGAACATGCTGTTGAGTTAGTAGATTGGTTAGAAACCAATTGTAAAAATCATTACCAGCGTAAAGGTAGCGAAGTCATATTTGAAGATTCTAGTGATGCTGTGAATTTTATTCTAAGATGGAAATGAACTCATCACAACGACGCCGCGGACGTAGAGAATTTAGAAAACTAGAACATAGTATTTTAATCGATTCTAAAACACATAGAGATGCTAGTGAATGGTGTTTAGAAAATTTTGGTAAAAGATGGGAAGCTGTGTATGGCACTGACGGTACGTGGACAATGTTTTGGGCAGGACCAAATTATCATAACAAATACATATTTCATTTTGTCAATGAACAAGATAAATTGATGTTTATTCTAAAATGGGCTTGACTTAATTGCTGATTGATGCTATAATATCTATATCATCTACTATTAGGAGTTGAAATGCTTTATCAATTGGTACTAATCACTAATCTAGGAATGATCACCCCATTGGTAGTGTTTAATGATCAAGTCAGTTGCCTTAAAGAACGTGCCATGATAGCCAAAACGGCGCAATACTCTGCAGAGTGTTTGCCTACTCAAAACCCGGAAGAAGTTAAAAAACAAGTTCAGGCACAGTTAAAAACAATGACTGAAATTTTGCAAGAATTACAGAAGAGTGTAAAATGAAAATTGGATTCAGTTTTGGACGTTGTGTTCGAGACATTGTTAACGGTGAAGTAGCCTACGACGATGTTGCTTGGATCATTTCAGGTACTGCACTTCGCGATGAAGAAAATGTCAAATTCTGTATTCAAGATTACATGTATCGGCATGATTACCTAGAAGGCCTAGACGAAGAAAAATGTATGGAAGTAGGCATGCGATTGTTCAACGAAGGCAAGGTCTTTCAACCTCGTTTACAGAGCATTCGTGCGTTTCGTATTCCCGAAGGCGCAATTTGGGCAGATATGTTTCCTACCAATATGGCCAATAATCATGCGGCCAAAACAGCATGGGAAGCCTACAGATTCATGCTACATATGACAGCACAGGTGCCAGAGGATGTAAAAGAAAATTGGAAAGGATAAAACATGACAATAATCAAAGAAGGCAGTAAATGGGATGGGGGCAACGGTAAGATTTTTAGAGTTATTCAGGTTGTAGAAGTAGAAGGCCATACTTGGATTCATTATATCAACGATCGTTTGCCGGAAAACGAAAATCGAGAATATAGTTGTTATCAAGAAAGTTTTCTTTCTAGATTTAGACCATTACCAGAATGATACACTTAAATTTTAGTATAGACAATCCGTGGAAACGATCAAGATTTTATTATCTTGGCAACATCAACGGACAGCTTACTGAAAACAAAGCCTGGGAGATAGAACAGTATCTTTCGGGCGGCATAGTTGAGTTTGAATTTAACTTTACTATTAGACAAGATCATGCAGGATGCGAATTGTCATTAGGCCTACTAGGCTATAATATACACTTCAATTTGTATGATCGTAGACATTGGAACACAGACACTAACTCTTGGAAGAAATATGAAGATTCGATTTGATAAAGATACCATGCCCGACGAATTGTATAATGCACTCTTACAACATTTTGTAAATGAAGCTGTGGGGCTTGGCGTTAATGTAAACAAGTTTACAGAATTTAACAATTGGGTAGTTGAGTGTGAAGTGGACGTAAAAGAGGCGGTACATTAATTATGAAAACATATGATACATTTGAAGCTGTAGTAGGCATGCAGGAATGTATGAAGCGTCCTATCATTGTTCATGCTAAAAAGATTGGCGAAGAATTTCGAGTTAACACGCTCGAAGGGAATTACAAACAAGGCAAAGCTGGAGACTACCTAATGCGTGGCATCGATGGCGAGCTTTACATCTGTGATGGTCCTATCTTTGAAAAAACCTACGATTTTGTATGAGTATAAAATGAGCAACGAAACTATCTTTTACGTTAAGAAGGGTCGGCGCTATGTTCCGCATAGCACATACTCTGCTGAGTTCTGTGATAGTTTTCCAAAAGGCACACATCTAGTGCAAGTTTACCCAGGTGGTAGCAGTCGACGATTTAATATCAATCCAGATTATGCTCCGATGATTGCCGCAGGGCGTGTAGCCGAAGATAAGATTAGTGAAGCTATCCGGAAGGCTAGCGATCTTCGTACAAAATCAAAACCACTTACTCCCGGTCAGAAAAAAGCCTGGGAAAACCTAGTCAAAGAGTTTGGTGAAGAAGCACGTCAGCTAGAGTGGCCTAGTGCTAGAGAAGCCTGCGAAGAAGCTGTAAAGGCTATGCAAGCAGAAGCAGACAAACTGATGAAGCACGACAGTGTTCGTAAAGCCTACGATCATTTTCAGTTAATGTGTGAATTAACCAAGGAACAAAATGAATGATCCTATAAAAAAACGAATGATAGAACTAATGGAACCTATTGATCGACAGATCATGATGTGCGACGATAGGCAAGATCAACTGATGTTGGCCTGTGCTATGATGACCACGGTTAAGGATATATTTGATCTCCATATTGGTGAAGATGGCCGTAAGCAGATGTTTCGAGATTACGTATGACAGAATTTCAGCTGATTCTTCTGCTTTTGGCACTCTTTGGCGTCAAGCATTTTATATGTGATTTTGTATTGCAGTTTTCCTACATGATTGAGCAGAAAGGTCTATATGGTGCTCGCGGTGGTGTAGACCATGCTCTGTTTCATGCTATGTTTACATGGCTAATACTGGTACCTTTTTTAGGATCAATGGCTGTCTTTGCCGCATTATTCGATATGGCAGCACACTATCATATCGATTGGGCAAAGCAACAGCTGAATAAAGGACTAACTCCTGCTGATCGATCTTTTTGGGTTTGGTTTGGACTAGATCAAGCCCTCCATTATTTGACATATATCGCTATTATTGGCTGGGCTGTAGGTGCTTTTACTATTAACTGATAGTATAATTATTAACGATGATAAGTAATAATGTCCAAGGAGCAGCCGTGAAAAAAATTGATGAGTTCAATGCCAGCGATCGCGTTGACCTAAAATTACTGGAAAATTCAGTTCATTTCCTATCAGGTGAAATTACTGACGAAAACGTCAACGAGTGTATTAAATGGATTATCTATGAAAACTTTGATGTCCGTGAAAAAATTCTAACTCTATATATCAACTCAACTGGTGGAGATTTGTATTCTGCACTTGCCCTAGTTGATGTTATGAAATCCAGCGAACATCCTATTCGCACTATTACAATTGGATCGGCGATGAGTGCGGCATTTTTAATTGCGGCTTCTGGAACACACGGTCAAAGATACGCTGGAAAAAATGCTACATTTATGTGCCATCAATTTACAGATAATTCAGAAGGCAAGTATCACGATCTCAAAGCATCTATGAAGGGCAATGAGATCAGCAATGAAATGATGGTAGCGGTATTGAAAGAAGCCACTGGACTTGCTCCTAGTGTGATCAAGAAAAAACTCTTGCCCGCTAGTGATGTCTATCTAACACCACAAGAAGTTATCGATCTTGGCATTGCAGATCATTTACTATAAAGGTTAAACATGGAAGTCGTTAGCATTAATACTAGACGCAAAGAACAGATTCAAGAAGAAGAACAAAAGAAGGCCATGCTTGAAGTTCTTGAGTTTATTAAAAAAGAAGTTGAAGATGGTAGCATAAAAGAATTTGTAGCCGCAAGCATTGACAATGATGGCATTTGCCAAATACATGTGGCAGCAATGGACCTGCCAGGTAGTGTTGGTCTTTTTGAAATTGGCAAACATATTTTAATCAGTGGCGAGACCCCGATTGATTAAATGTTGTAAAAAAGCCACATTATGTGGCCATATTTTAGTTGACACATAAATAAAAAGACAATATAATACACACAGTTGATTAGGAAGGCGTCAAAACTTTTTTGCCAGAAATGCAAATAGGGGTTGACACAGAGACTAAATAACTGTATAATTAAAACATAGACAGCAAGGTGCTGCCTATAAAAGGAAAAAGAAAGCAAAATGCAATCAAACGTTAGACATCAACAATTTAATACGATGCCCAAACAGGCAGGCTTTATAGCCTCCAATTGGTTATCTATTGAGTGTGGAAGTCTATCATATGATCGCACACCAGAGATTCGCAGGGTCCGGGAGACCGTAGTGTAAAGTAAAACATACACCGCAAACTTCAAGGACCCTAGGATTAAAACCCTGGGGTTTTTTGTTTTTAGCAAAGGAAAAATGATAGATATAAATTACGAAAAATTAAACGAACGAATTGTTGAACAGGCTTATGAAACTGCTTTTGGGGAAATGACTCAAGAACAACTTCAAAAACTTATTCAAGATAAGTTTGAACGTGCTAGAATATATCGCGAATCGTTGGCAAAATTACCAACGTTTAGCGTAAATTAATAGCAAAAGTGTTAAGGGAAACGAGGTCCCAGTCTGCACTTAAAACATGGACAAACGGGCGGCCTACCGGATGGAACTCCTTTTGTGGAGAGAAAAATGGTAGCGTATTAAAGCATATTCCGAAACTAGAATGTTTAGGGGATAAGGCCACAAGCCGAGTATGCTTTAATACACACTCTCCATTCACCTTTGAACGGTGTCTAAAAGCATAGCGGAGAGTGTGAACAAATTGGAAGTGTGCGCTGAATTGGTTGAAGGCAACGGACTGTAAATCCGCCACATAAGAAACATTGTAGGTTCGAATCCTACCACTTCCACCAAAATAATGGTTGACTTTTTTCTAGATTGGTGTTATACTATTAATACTGTGAACTTAAAAGGAAACCAAATGCAATCGTATCGTGTTTATGTTGAAGTAGGTTCTTATACCGGTGAAGGTACCAGTGGTGCTTTCCAAACTGAGAGTCTTCGCCAATTTGAAACTGTAATTACTGCTCAGACATCAGGCGATGCTGTTCGTATTGCAGAAGCACAATATGGTGGCCAGGAAAGGTGTCGTATCACCCTTCGTGGCGTTGCTTAACAATTTTTTGGCTCGATCGTATAAAGGTCATTACTTCGGATTGTCTATCCGATTATCGGGGTTCGATTCCCCGTCGAGTCGCCAAGTTTATTCTTGAACCAAGGACATACTTGCTAAATAGTATCGGAGGTTCGATATTATGAAAATATGTCCTAAGTGTAGCAAAGAGCATGAGCTCAATGGAAAATTTTGTAGTAGAACGTGTGCTAACAGTAGAGTGTTTAGCGAGTCTGCTATAGAAAAGAAAAGAACAAAATCTTTAGATTTCTGGTCTCAATTTGATGAACAAGGCAGAAAAGATTTTAACAAAGAAAAAATGTTAAAATATGATTTTGATGCCCATCAGAAAAAAGTCCAAGAAGCTAATTTAAAAACATCATGGAACAGACCGTATGAAGAAATGCATCATGGTGCATTACGTAAGCGATTGCTACATGAAAGAGATTATACCTGTGAAGGGTGTGGTTGCGGGAATGAGTACAACGGAAAACCGTTGAGCTTAGAACTGGAGCATATTGATGGTGTTAGAGATAACAACAAGATTGAAAATTTAAAAATCTTGTGTCCAAACTGTCATAGTCAAACGCCCACCTTTAGAGGTAGAAATGTTAGATTGAAAAATCTAGCGAAAAGAAATATTGGCATATAGCTCAGTTGGTAGAGCGTTCGGCTGTTAACCGAAATGTCCCTGGTTCGAGCCCAGGTTTGCCAGCCAAACAATGTATCCCTAATGTAATGGCAGCATAGCAGTCTCCAAAACTGTTCGTCGGAGTTCGAGTCTCTGGGGGTACGCCAATTTATGCACCGTTCGTCTATCGGTCAGGACTCCGGGTTTTCATCCCGGCAAGAGGAGTTCGATTCTCCTACGGTGTACCAAATAGAATAATAAGTATGAGTATGAATGAAAATTTTGCAGGACATCTAGATCTTTTCCCTGTGGCAGTTGCCAAATACAGGAGAGATGATCATGTACTTTTACGTCAACAGATTTTAGACATAGTTGACAAGTGCCCCGATGACAATCAGGAGCACACAGAAGACGGATTTCTTCACTATTACAATGACGGTAAATTTCCTACACAAGAGCTTCCAGAGTTTATGGCCTGGGTGAGATCTTGTGTAAGCGATTATGCTGAAAAATTTTTGGGAATTTCCCACAGAGAATTTGTAGATCTTAATGTCTGGGTTAATTCTAATCTAGGCGGTAGACAAAATCCTCATGTACATAATAACTCGTTAATCAGTGCGACTTACTATGTGCAAGTAGATCCTAGTAAACACGTGGGATTAGATTTTCATAACCCTAGGACTCCTGCTTCTTTGCGTAAGGCAATGATAGAAATTGAGCCCGATGTTAGCACTCCGTATACTGATCCCTATCGTTCTGCACAGGTAGAGCAAGGGGATTTGTTAATATGGCCTAGCGAAATTATGCACGGGTATTATCAACCTCCGGTTGATGTTCCTAGAATTACAATGAGCATGAATTTTTTGCCAGAGGTTATACAAAGCAAACTCTACGGTTTTAAAATATCTAAAATTTAATGTGGCGGTGGCAGAGAGGCCCATTGCAACGGATTGCAAATCCGTAAAACCGTCAGTTCAAATCTGACCCGCCACTCCAACAACACGGCTCCTGCTTCTAAGACATAGTCATTACGCAGGAGTTTTTCTTTTTCGCCCCAGTGGACAAATTGGCAAAGTCGTCTCTCTCAAAAGGAGAAATTTACTGCGGGTTCAACTCCCGCCTGGGGTACCAATTACGGAAGTGTGGCAGAGTCCGGTTTATTGCACCTGTCTTGAAAACAGACGATCCGAAAGGGTCCGTGAGTTCGAATCTCACCGCTTCCACCAACCATGGACGAATCATTTGAGCAGTGTTAAATGCACACGGGTTACCTTTCCTAACCGCCAAGTGGCGTACCCCTGCCGAATGACCTGGGCGTGGCAGTGATAATGATTCGTCCGCCTAATACAGCCTATTAGCTCAGTGGTAGAGCACCGTCTTGATAAGGCGGTGGTCCTTGGATCGTTCCCAAGATAGGCTACCAATTTTTTTAAAGGAGATCTGTCATGACTAGTGACAAGAGTGATAAGATGACGGGGGTATAACTTAACGGCTAAAGTAGTAGGCTTTTAACCTATTAATCAGAGTTCGATTCTCTGTGCCCCTACCATAAGCAAACACATTAGTGAAAGAACGGACATAGTTCCTTAGGGCCTAGCCTGCGGCGTTGCGGATCTGCGGCGGCTAGTGTGTTTACTTATGGTAATGTAGCATAACGGTAGTGCAACACCTTCATACGGTGCCCAGTGAAAGTTCAACTCTTTCCATTACCACCAAATTGTTGGGGGTTAGTTAAATGGTATAACTACGGATTTTGATTCCGTCATTGAAGGTTCGATTCCTTCACCCTCTGCCATACATCGGTCCGTAGCTCAGTGGAAGAGTTCTGGTCTTCGAAACCAGCTGTCGGGAGTTCGAATCTCTCCGGACCGGCCATTACAAGGAGATATAAAATGAAACCTATTACTTTTAAAAATCGTTTAAACAACGAACGAGTAGTCTGCGAAGACTCTCGTCAACTTCATAATATAGATGGCGTTGAATATCTTTTAGTTCATCGTCCTGACAATCAACGACAGTTCCTTATGCGTAAGGATGTGTTGGAAAAGGTCAATGGTGTTGGTAGTGTAATGGCTGCACGGCTGTCTGTGAAACAGTAAGAGAGAGTTCGATTCTCCCCTTCACCCCAATTTGCCAACTTAGCTGATGTGGTCATAGCAACGGTTTGAAGCACCGTGGAATGAGGTTCGATCCCTCAAGTTGGTACCAAAATGCGACTGTGGTGGAATGGTATACACAGCAGACTTAAAATCTGCCGCCTTCGGGATTGAGGGTTCGAGTCTCTCCAGTCGTACCAAAATTAATGCCAGCGAGACTTGGTAGTCAGAGAGTCCTTATAAGACTTTTAGCGCCAGATTAGCGTTCTTGAGAGGGTTCGATTCCCTCCGCTGGTACCAAATTATTTTATATATTTTTCACAAAGTTGTTGACAACTCTGTAGTTAGACTATATAATGTATATTGTTAGTTAGAAATTTGCCCCGATGGTGGAATGGTAGACACGCTGGTCTTAGAAGCCAGTGCCTAGTGCGTGAGAGTTCGAGTCTCTCTTGGGGCACCAGAATAAAAGGAAGGGTCCTTAGCTCAGTTGGTAGAGCGTCTGCCTTACACGCAGAATGTCGGCAGTTCGAGACTGTCAGGACCCACCAGAAGTTAGGAGAGCGGGCAGGATGGTAATGCAGCAGATTGCTAATCTGTAGAGTGTAGTAATACGCTCACAGGGTTCGACTCCCTGGCTCTCCACCAGTTAATTAAAAAGGTAAAATATGAAACCCACTAAGACTTATAAAATGAGTAGCCTAACTAAAATGATGTTAGCGTCTACAGGATTTCGAAATGTAGAAGATCGCAATGCATGGAAACGTGCAATGATCGATGCAGAACTGTGTGCGGCTGTACAGCCTAAGCGTGAAAAACGTCCATCAGGTCCGCAGGGGAATTAAATGGCAGACGGTGGAAAGGGTTCTAGAGCAAGACCATTTAGTGTTCCTCTAAAAACTTTTGACAATAACTGGGACACAATTTTTAAAAAGGACAAGGACATGCAGGTTAGAGCAAATCTAGAAGGTAAAATTGGTACATGCGGATGCGGTCGTTCGCCGACAGGTGATTGTATTGGATGGCATGGGCTAAATGAGCAACAGTTAAAAGAAGCTCAAGAAAAGTATCAGGCTCAGCAATTAGATAATAAGTAATAAGTTGGGGGTGTAGCTCATTTGGGAGAGCGGCTGCTTTGCAAGCAGTAGGTAGTCGGTTCGATCCCGACCACTTCCACCACAGTTTTTAAGCCCTTATAGTTAAATGGTATAACGACGGTTTTGTAATCCGTAATTTGCAGTTCGATTCTGTGTAGGGGCACCATATATAGGTAATAGATGAAATTTGCATATTTTAATCCCACGGTAATGGCAGTTGCTGATGTACCAGCAGATGTATTCACTAATTTAAAAAACATAGTAGATACTGCACACACTAAGTCAGAACTTAATGATGCAGGCAATCCTGCTATTAGCATTCGTGGAGGACAGCAAATTCAGCTATTACCAAATGAATTTAATCTAGATATTGGACATATCAAACGATACGTTGAGGCACAATGTCAAGAATATCTAGATGCGCAGGCAAAACAAAGTGGCAGAAATGATCTCGCTGCTTTTCAGCCAGTACTTGTGTCTGCTTGGACTATCCGACAGACAGCAGGCGATTATCAAGCTCTGCATAGTCATGAAGCACATATCAGCGGCAACATCTATATCGATGTTCCAGAGCTGGATTTAACTGACAATATATCAGATGCTGTGATCGAGTTCAGGCTTCCTGTTATCCGCAATCCTGGACATTTTATCTTTGTTGACCAATGGCGGTTCACCCCCAATCCTATGAAGATGATTATCTTCCCTAGCTACATTCCTCATACAGTGTATCCGTGGAAAGGTCGAGGATCAAGAACTATCCTTGCTTGGGATGTTAAATTGGCAGCTAAAAAGATCTAAAGTATGGATAACTACAACCAGTTTGAACTAGATACAGTAGAAAAGTACAATCGATTCTTTTCGTCTATTCCTGGATTCGGTTTTATGAATGATGGATATGTTGAATTGGATCAACACGGATTCCCAACAGTCTCTACTGATAATGAACTTGCTGAACAATTTCAACCTTGGCGATACCAAGCTCAACTTTACAAGAAATGTCTTGACGTTGCACGTATTGATCGGCATGCTGATCAAGGAACTTTACTAGATTTAAGTTGCGGTAAAGGCGGTGGACTGGCATTTATCAAAGAACACTATAAGTTTAATAAACTAATAGGTGTTGATTTAAATCCCAATCACATAAGTCTTTGCCAAAATGCTATTAAGGATGTAGAATTTTTAACAGGATCAGCATTGGCTGTACCACTGGCAAACAATAGTGTAGATGCAATTATAACAGTAGAAGCAACAGCCTATTATGATCCGTTTGAAAATTATATTAAAGAAGCCTATCGGTTGTTAGAGCCAGGCGGACTTCTAATACAGGCTAGTCCTGATCCTGTTAATATTAATCTTTATGCCGATCAAGGGTTTAAATTGAACTACGTTCAAAACATAACAAAAAATGTTAGAATGGCTTGCGCAATAAGCAAGTACATTATGGCGGATATAGATGAGTCGGGCATACTGTTCGATTGCTTATTAGGCGACGAGACACGATATATCAACAACAATTCGCTGTATAACATTATGGTATTTTCAAAGTAATATTACCAAAATGCATTGACAACACTCACAAAGAGTGCTATAATAGTTTTGTTGTGTAGCAATACACAACCGGTAAAGTGAAAGGTAGATGAGGATAGACACACAGGAATGAGCTTCACGCTTACTCCGAACTTACAATCCAACTTGAAATTGGAACGTGTTTATGTGATCCGACCCCAACGACTGTCATTTGTTAATCGGAAATATATAGACCTCTGTGTATTGTATTTTGCACATTGTCAAAGAAGACTACAACTCTTCATTGTATATTGTCCGGTCTATTGCTTGACCTTTCGCTGACCCGTTATTTTTAACCTAAGGAAATTATGAACAATCAACTTTCATCAGAAGACGCAGTGTTAGCATATGGCGATAGATTCGAAATGGTATTAGCCGCAAGTCAACGAGCGAGAGAGTTGAAAAATGGTCATGCGCCTCGAGTAGTCGGTAAACATGGATTTATTGTAACGGCCTTGAATGAAATTGAACAAGGCAAGTATACTAGATTAGATTTTCTAAAAACTGTTAAGACAAAGAAAAAAGGACAACGAGATGAATATTTCCCTACGTAAAGCAAATGCTGTCCAGAACAGCATCAACGAAGCCATCAAAGGCATTAAAGTTGAAACCAGCATTGAGATCAACGAGTTTCAAGATGCTCAAGCAGAAATGCAAAAGGCTAACGATCAGTTGATCGTTAACGACAGTCGTCGACAAAAACTCTTGTTGGCATTGTACAACATCCGTGGGCTTGTGGGCACAGCTAATTCTAATTGTGGAATTGATCTGTCTTTGGCCAAGGCTGCGTTCATTGATAAACGTATTGCACAGTTGACAGAATTGTCGACTCTGAGCCCTGTGGGTGATCTTGCAGTGATCAACGGCAAGTTGGACAAGATCCGCAACCGCAAGGAAGAAAGTCGAGCCAGTCTGTACGGTCGTGATGACACAGTGAGTACCAGTGTGGTTAGCAAGGCGCAGATTGATCAAGCCAAAACTGAGATTCAAAATCTCAAGAAGCAAAAACAGAAGATCAACGACGAAGTGTTGGAGTTGAACATCAAGACTGAAGTGCCACTGAGCGACGATGTTGTTGCTACGTTGACAGCAGAAGGTCTTATTTAATAACCCGGCATCCCATAGCCGTTAGTAAATGGGGGTTAATTGTCTTATCCATAATAGGCACGGTGCATTGGATCTACCGCAAGGTTCTACTTAGGAACGACTTGAGAAATCACAAAGGCGAGAACACTAGTCGTCTAAATAGAAACAACGTGTGGACGGGGTAACCACCCGGTCTAGGGCTCATGTGGTGTGAGTGGCTAGACACTTTATAAATGCTTTCTGTAGTAGCTACAATGGAACACCGAGAAACTTGCCAATGTTGACCAAAGCAAGGACCGGCCATGAAGAGAAGGGCTACCGTGGATTCAAGCGCCGCAGAGAGCACCTATAAAGTTATCGCGGGATAGTGAAGCGGTAAAACACGAGTCTCATAAGCTCGAGTCCCAGGTTCGATTCCTGGTCCCGCAACCAATGAGGTGATTATGTTTTTCTTTCGTAGAAAAAAGTTAGTTGTAGATTGTTTTATAGACAATCAAGTTATACATGATTTGTTTAATATCGATCATGCACATAAGTTTGTACCAAAAGGTTGGAAACAACTACCACCTATGATAGACGTAAAGTCTTTACAGGATCCAAAGAGCAAAGAAACTATTCCAATTCCCACATCGAAAAGATGTGTAGGGATGGTTAACTTGTTTACTACAGGATTTGTTCTTCCTAGTTGGACAGACTTTAAAATTGAAATGACTAGAGAAGGTTTGTTTTACAAGCATGATCCTATGAATAGCCTAGATGCTAATCCGCACCCTCCTTTTATGTATTGGGAAGATTTGTATAAAGGGTTTCAACATGTAAAGATTTCTAGTCCGTGGTTGGTAAAAGAAAAGACTGGTGTTAAATTTGCATGGAATCAATGTACCTATCACAATACAGAACAACATGCAAATTTTCATGCACTAAGTGCTGTAATTGATTTTAAGGCACAGTATAATACTCACGTAAACATGTTCATTAAAAAAGGAACAACACTGACAGTAAATGCTGGCGACCCGTTGATACAGATTATTCCGTTATCCGAGAACGATGTTGAATTGCGCAGTCATGTTGTCTCGGAACAAGAATATAACAACATGGCCAACAACTTCACCAAGAAGTCAATGTGGGGCGGACAACATAAAGCTCTTTACAATCAAAAAACAGAATCTAAATGTCCGTTTGGATTTAAATAAAATATGAAATTATATGAAGCAACAATTAGAATAGACGGTCGAGAATTTAAAGATCGAGTGGGTGCCAATTCAGCAGAAGAAGCACGTATGCTATTACAGCAACGACACGGTCCAAGAGCGGTTCCTTACGTTCCTCATATAATACCAAGTTAATTCGGAGTGTAGCGCAGCCCGGTAGCGCATCTGGTTTGGGACCAGAGGGTCCAAGGTTCGAATCCTTGTACTCCGACCAATTTTTATAAAAGGCCATAATGTTTAAAAAAATCAAAGAAGTTAAAGAAGAAGAAAGAGTAGAAACTGATCCGGCTATCCTAGAGTTCCTTGCCCGCGGTGGAGTCATTCAAAAGATTGGCAGGAATGTTAGCAGTAGAGAAGAAGGATCTAGTTATTCATCCTGGTCAAAGAAAAAACCGTCAACTAGTCCTTTAGCCAGTACTCCAGAGGATCATGAAACTTGATTGTTAAATAACAGTATGCGGGGTTCGTATAGTGGTAATACCTTAGCCTTCCAAGCTAAAGCGGAGAGTTCGATTCTCTTACCCCGCTCCACTAATCTACAAAATGAAAAACTACTTCGGTAGTTTTTCTTTTTACAAAATAATCTAAATCGCTATTAGGATTAATTGATCCTACGGGAAACTCTAAAGGTGCTATGTCAACATCTTGTTTAATTAATTCAGTCCAAGTTTGAAATTGAGGATCTCGAAAAATTGCTTCGCGTTGGTGATCTAGCTTAATATCTAGATTTCCCCAAGTTTTATCTATACCAGATATTGCAGGGCTATTAGCACTCTCCTCATCAATGAAACTTCTATAATAGGTTTTGCCCAGTATTTCATTTGAGAATACTACATCGTAAAACACATTATTTTTTAATGTGCTGTGATAGATTTCTTGTTCTTCTTGACTAAGTTCAAACCATAGGCCTAGGCCATGATAAGAAAGATCAAATCTTGTCTGTAGATATTTATGGCCGTATGATTTAATATACCGACTGTTAGCAGTTGGATAGGCCCATTTTTCTAATTTATGAATTAGCACATTTACTTTTTTCGCAGCTTCGAACATTCTACTGTCCCACGAGCTTGATAATTTCCAATATTCAACTCCGTTGTTTTCTAGGAAAACGCTTACTGCAACAAACAGATTGTGTATGTCATTACACCAGTGTTGATCACGATTAAACACTTTGGGTAATTCGGGCAAGGCAAATTTAGTTATTTGTTTTTCTAGTAGTAAAATTTTCAGTTTGAAAACAGTTGACAATAATTCAGAATAGAGTTCATCTTCATCGCCTACAGGATTGTATATCAATGTGGCAGAGTCGTTGAAAAAAAGCTGACCGGTAATAGGATGAGTTTCTTGTAATTTCATGCACTGATCAAACCACCGGACTATTGGAGGAATATTTAGAATATCAATTTGTATTCGAGAGATGGTATCATTTGACTGCACAAATATTTTCATACTGTATTTACGCACTAAATATTTCACTATGCATACAGTAATAGATCATAACGATACTTTTAGAAAATTTGACTTCAGCTCTATAATTACGCAAGCTGACAATCAAGAAGCCATAGGCATTATTAAATCAATCATTGCTGATGGTAATTATTTTACTAACAGTCCAAAATACCAGACTAAAGAAAATATATTTGCTAGACCAGAATCTGTTTGGTTAAAATATCGTATGAGTTTTCTGTTTAGTGTGTTTATGTACCTGGGGCGTGAAGTAAAAGTATCTAACATGATGGCCTGGTCATTTATGACTAATTTGCAGGGTGCCGAAAATCGTGATAATCTTTGGCACCACCATTGGCATCCACAGTCGCCTAATGGAAAAATGTTAAGCGGTATATTTTACCTACACATCCCAGAAGATGTGCAGGATAGAGACTACTGTGGTACAGAGATGGCTCCCAATGGTCCCGAAGCTGAAGGTAAGTTTTTTGTAAGGCCCAAAGACGGCAGCTGGTTAATTTACCCCGGAGACCAATGGCACAGACCCGGAATAGTTCAAAGTGAACAGTACAGATTTATACTAGCAGTAGATATAGAATATCAATAATGCGGGATTAGTTTAATGGTCAAACGAAACCTTGCCAAGGTTTAGTTAGGGGTTCGATTCTCCTATCCCGCTCCAGATTTCCGGCCATAGTACAATGGATAGTACATAGAGCTTCTACCTCTAGAATGTGGGTTCGATTCCTGCTGGCCGGACCAGATAAGTAATAGTATGAATAAAAATTTTAATCGCATTATCGCCTATGGTTGCAGTTATACAGCCGGCGACGAAATTATGGACCATATTGTTATGGGTGTGTCGTTCGAAGAATGCAATCAATGGAAACAAGATTACCTAAATAATAAAACAGCGTCTTTGGCACATACTGCTAATTTTAAAAAAGATTTTAACATAAGGTGGGATGATCCTTTGCATAGAAACAGTTCGTGGGCAGCACAATTAGCTAAACTGTTAAATGTACCTTTTGAAAATAGAGCCATGAACGGTAGTGGTTTAGATGAACAGTATCTTAAAATCTATATGGACTATGATCAAGGACGAATTTTAGATAGCGATCTAGTATTAGTTGGATTGACTTCTATGAATCGCATGATAGATTTTCGATTAAAAGAGAAAATCACTACACTGATTTCTAAGAATATTCCCAACGATATGGGTAGCAAACTTTACCTAGACATGTATAACGACGATTATATAGTATTTCACTATTTTAAAATTCTGGAGCTATTCAACGGTCTTACCACAAAGATACAGTTAATGATGCAGCCCATGTCCAACGACATGATGTCAGAGCAATTGGATAAACTCAACATCCCGCATACTAGATCGTTTGCCAACACAGTTTGGAAAAATAGTGTTGATAATATGCTTTTGCCAAAAGAATACTTACAACCACTGATTGTAAACGGTGTTGCAAGAAAATGCACATTTGGACACCCTCCATTAGAATCCCATATAGAACTAGCAAAGAAATTACACAAAAAATTCCTTGACAAACTATTAAAATGATGTTAAAATAATAGTTGTTATATATTATATAAGAAAGTTATGAAACTCATCGCTAAGTTAACACTTGTGCTCTTGATGTTTATTGCTGTTAATTCATATGCTCTTGAAGAGCCACCTGGATCACAGTCAATCGAAGAATCTGAAATCTATTGGCAACAACTCAAAGCTGAACAAGCTAGGGGCATAATTTATATGGATCCTGGCATAGAAGAGAGTTGGAATAAAGCTGTGATTTTTATTCCGGAAAGTAATTTTTCAAAAAGAATTAAAAATATAAAATTAGACCAAAAATATCCTGTAGTTATATATCTACATGGTTGCGCAGGCATACAGTCTTATCATGATCAACAGTGGGGACGACATTTAGCCAATCTTGGATTTGTTGTGATACTACCTGATAGCTTTGCAAGGCCGAAAAGAGTTTCTAATTGCAACTCTACAACCAATACAGTGTCTCATAGGTTCCCAATGGCAATTCCATATCGAGAACAAGAGATTGCGTATGCAATGCTTGAGCTTAAAAAATTGTCATGGGTGGACGTTGATAACATATTTTTTATGGGGCACAGTGAAGGAGCAGAGGCTCTTGCTCGAACTCGAATAAAAGGCATCCGTGGGATAGTTTTGTCAAGCGGTTTTTGTTTTACAGGCATCGGATTTGAACAAGGCGTAAAGAGCCTTACAATCTCATACAGTATCGATCCGTGGTTTGGACAATCAAAATCGAGATGTTCGAACGGGAGAGTTGATGGATCGCTAACAACCGTTGAACTTAGTGGTACGGGTCATGCCAATACGTACGATGACATAAACGCTCGTGATGCAGTATCTATGTTTTTAAAACAAAATCTAAAAAAATAGTTGTTGATGTAAAAATATCGAATAAATATGAATCATAGGATTTACACATGACTTTTATCTATTCCTTCTTAGATCTTCCACAGCTACCGGCCTCTGTTATCAATGCAGCTAACACCGCATTAGTCTCTCGTCAACGAGAAAGCAGAGTGAATCCAAAATTATTAGAACAACCTGGATACAATGAATATAGTAATCGAACGGTTATTACAGACGAAGGAAAGCAACTAAAAAATGCAGGTAGTTATCGATATTGGATTAGTGAAGAGTTTGAAGAATGGGTAAAGCTTCACTTTAAACAAGATCCTATCGGATGCGGAATTAATATATTTGAAGCATCTGTCGACTATGTTGTTGCACCACACGTTGATGCAAATCGAAACTTTTCTATTCATTATCTTTTAGAGGCTGGCGGCACTGATGCAGATACCGTTTGGTGGCAAGAAAAAAACAAACCGTTAGAAAGACTAGAACTTAAAAATAATTTTAACCTAACTGATGCAATAACTGATTATTCAACACTGCAAGAAGTTGCCAGAGTGCGTGTTCCTGAGCATCGCTGGATCTGTCTAAATACCAATATATTACATAGCGTTGAGAATATAATCTCCCCAAGGATTTCTATTCAAATAAGCAGAAATACCTTTCCCGATCATATTAACGTATTAGAATCCAAGTATGTTGAATAATTTTGAATTTAATGATCATGTATTTTGGAAAGTATTAGGAACCAAATTTTATAATAAGTTTGATGCTTTAACAAGTGCAACACAGCTTAATGCTGATATATCATTTCATTTCTATGACAATGTATTTGAACAATATAACAAAGCGTTGTTGGGCAAGCAAAATTTAAATGATTTATATAAACAACGAGCTCAACAGTTAAGAGATGAATATGATTATTTAATATTGTATTTTTCAGGAGGTTCTGACAGTTATAATATATTAAGAACATTTATAGATAACAATATCAAACTAGATGAAGTATGTGTTAAGTGGCCCATGTTGACTGTTGATAAAAAACTATATACTCCCAACACCATAGACACTAGTGCCTTTAACTATCTCAGCGAATGGGACTATGCTATAAAACCAGTTCTCGATTGGTTAAATCAAACTCGTCCAGAAATTAAAATAGAAATCGTAGACTGGTCTGAAAATTTCACTTCTAAAATTTATGTTGAGGATAATTTTAGAAAAGCTAATGTATGGAATGATGTAGAGATAGGATTCACTCTTTCCTCATCAAAAAATGAAATGTTATTGTTGGATAAAGGCAAACGTGTTGCATGTATTTACGGAATAGATAAACCTATTGTTGCTTCTATAAACGGAAACTGGTTATGTTGTTTTTTAGACACAGCAGTTGGAGTAGGAAATGCAATGGATTATAATAGAAATTCTATCGAATATTTTTATTGGACTCCAAAAATGCCGAATATTCCGTTAGAGCAGGCTCACGTGTTGTGCAGTTATGTAGACCAACATCCTGAAATAAAACAGTTCTTTTTTAACAATGATTCCGTCAACTTAACGCCACAAGAAAAAAACGTTCTGATATCTATTCAAAGTAATATTACTAAATCAGTAATATATACTACATGGAACGGAAATTTTCAATCAGATAAACCGATGCAAGCAGATCGAGCAGATAAACAATCTTGGATTTTTAATCATCCAGAATTTGAATTAGAAAGAAATACTTTTATAAATGTTAATTCAGAATTTCTTTCTCAGATAAATGAAAAATTTATTATAACAGAATCTAACGGATATCAACTTCCTGGAAAAGTTAGAGGATTGTTTAATACTTGTAAAACTAAATGGCATTACGTTAAACCTGTGGCAGTTCCCCAAATTTAAGGTACCTAGAAAAACATAATCTATTGTTTGCTGTTCCTCTGCTATATTCTAAAAATTTATCCGAACTATTAGCAAAAAACACACAATTGCTGGCATGCACTGATAATTGTTCACAAAATTCCTGCTGAGTAGAACTGTATGTGTGTTGATTATAATCCGGACCATATCGTTCGAGCAACTCAAATCCAACAGCCGCTCCTAATCGATTAGTATATCTATTTCTATTGTAGACCAATAACGGATCATCGTCGTCTTCTCTAGTAAGTCTCATACCAATTCTTAAGTGTTGTACTGAGAAAATTTTACTCAAACTAAAAGTTATTCCATATATGCATTTGTAAGAAAAATCAAAATGAATATTTTTGCATACTCCAAAATAACAACAATCGATCATGACCGGAATATCTAACTTTTCGCAAATAGTTAATACTTTTTTCATTTCCGGATGTTCATTTCCAGTATCTGCAAATGGCAAACTGAATATGACAACATCATTCTTAGATAGCGGTTCGTCATCAAGATATGCCGATTGATCGAAATAACTACTAGCCGATGCCAAGTGATATAGATATTCACCTCGAAAATATCTTATTCGACGTTGTTTATTTTTAAGATAGAATTTATCAAACGATTCAGTAGTTCCATTGGAAAATGCTCGAACTTTAAAATTCTCCAATCCGTTGAAAGTATTGAGTTGAGTTTCCTGTATCCAGTTATAATATCTGTTAAGAAATTTTTCTTGTACGTTAATATCAGTTAGACATCTCTGAGCAGATACTTTAGAAATAATATCAGATACCTCCGTCTCAAGAGTTGGATCATAGATACTTAATGCACTTCCAAACGGAAGATTTTTTAAATTTAACAGCTTGTTCCAAATATTTTCAGTATTATATGTCATAGGGTATTTATGAACTATAAATAGTTTTATGACTAGATCAGATCATCAAGGAATGTATTGTGTTTGCCATTCCGATACAAACAAAATAATTTCATCCCATAAAAATAAAGTTCAAGCTCTATTAGAAGCCACTCGACTACGTAAACAAGGATTGCTGTGTGTAGTTTGGTACCTGTGGTATCATGACACCTTTAAAAACTTTAATAAAGATTTATTAGGGAAAATTCCATTAAAAACATTATATAAAGAACGAGCGCAACAACTTAGAGACAATTACGATGAATTAATTTTATATTACAGTGGTGGATCTGATAGCCACAACATTTTACATACTTTTTTGCAAAACAATATTAAATTAGATTATGTATTTGTTAGGTGGCCTTATAAAATTTTAGATAACGGAATTTATAAACCTAATTCTACAGATACAGGAGCAAACAATTTTGTCAGTGAATGGGATTATGTTATTAAGCCAGATTTAGAATATTTAAGAACTCATCATCCTGAAATAAAAATCATAACTGCTGATTGGTTAGAACGTGCAAACTCAAATTTGTATAACGATGATTTGTTTACTACACAGAATCACATGCATAGTGCTGTAAATTTTTTAAGAATGCAGTCTTACTCAGATACAGAAATTAATTTGTTAGATCAAGGAAAACGTGTGGCCGCAATTTGGGGTACTGATAAACCCTATCTTAGAAAAAATTCTGAAGGTAATCAGGTATTTTTTTATTTTCGAGATGATCTTATACAAAATGCTGTTCCGGTAAACAGCGATTCAAATAATGTAGAGTATTTTTATTGGACTCCGGACATGCCGTTGCTTGCCTACGAAATGGCCCACCAACTATTTTTATGGTTTAAGTCTAATCCTGACAAAATACAGTTTATCAACACCAGTCAGCACTATGGAATTTGCAGTGAAATTATCAAAGATGTTTGCTATCCGTATTGGAACTTTAATCGATTCCAAGCTGCAAAGCCTGGCGGATTTAGAAAGGACAAAGATTTTTGGTTTTATGACAATTCCGAATTTAGCTCTCTAGTAGATCGCTGGCAGTACTATTATCAAAATCAATTAGACAATATTGATAAAGATTTTTTGTTCTTAGATCCAAACGGTCAACCGAATGCCTATAAATGGATCATGTCTCCTCCTTACTATCTAGGTGATCTCTAATACCAGCTTCATTAAAGATATCAATTAGCAAAAATAAATACCCTATTAAACAAAGAGGCAATCTCGAAATGAGAATTTTAAAATATTTTGTATCACTGTTAATTTTAACAATTACAAATGCATATGCATTCGACCCTACATCTAAACCTATAACAGTTGTTATACCGTTTGCTCCAGGTGGAGGTGTAGATCAAACATTTAGACACTTTGAAAAATATGCAACCAAGAAAGGTTTAAATTTTACACCATTATATAGGCCAGGTGCTGAAGGGCTTATTGGTATGAATGAAATTGCCGGTATGCCTAAAGACGGGTATCATATATCATTTGGCACTGTTGGGACAATTGCAACACAACGAATAAAAAATCCAACTGCAGAATTAGATACTGTAACTGCTGTTAGAAATAGTGTTTCGGCCTATATTACTCATAAAAATAGCGGGATCAATTCTATTCAAGACTTGTACAAAGGTACTGTAACAGTGGGTTTCGGTGCACCCGGACAAAGAATGTTGTTAGAAAAGTTTATAGAACTGTCTAAGAAAAAACCTGATTTTGTCTGGGTACCGTATAAAGGCGGTGCACCGTTAGTACAAGATATAGCTGGAGGACACGTTCAATTTGGAGCCCCACCATTATTAATTTCTAAGGCAATGATTGACTCGGGAAAAATTAAATTAATTGCTGTTGGCAGTAATCAGCGTCTACAAGAATATCCCGATGTACCTACTGTAAATAGTATTCTTCCAGGCTGGCAAGACGTTGACGCATTTACATTCATTCTTCCAAAAAATACCGATCCGGCAGCAGAAAAATTTTGGTCACAATTTTTAAAAGAATATATGAGTGATCGATCTGTACAAGCGGACTTTATACGAGAATTTAACGAGTTAAATGAATTTGGTCGTAAACCTGTAGAACAATTAATTAAAAATGCAGTCATCGCTCTATCAAATTGATGAAATATTAAATTATGTTTTACTAATGGTGCTTTCTTGAAACTTTTATTTTTATTGGTTAATTACAATAATTTAATTATTTTAGATAATTTGTTGCAACACGGAGTTGAAGTTGATGTAATACTTCCGGAAAGTGCTATGCAATTTGAAATATTAAATAAACTTACAAGTTTATATCCCAATCGACACATTACTAATAGCATTGCAAAAACTGTAGAACACTTATTTGAAAAAAATAATTATGCTTGTATTTTTCCAGCATTTGGCGACCGGTCAATATTAGTTGTTGCTGAACTTAATAAAAAATTTAACTTACACGGAATTTCTCCAGATACTGCAAAATTAATTAATAGTAAAATAGGTTATTATAACTTATGGCATGAACTACAAATACCGTTTCCTGTGTTATATGATACTTTAGAATCTTGCGAGACATTATCTACTCCTCCTAAAAACATAAAATATCCTTGCATAGTAAAGCCTAGCGTTGGCACCGCTAGTGTAGGAATACAAATTATTGAGGATCAGCAATCGCTAATAGATTTTTTTGCTGATACCGAAGAACAACTCCATAAGTATCAGGAAACGCATGGAGTCAATTATAAAAAATTACAATACTGCTCAGGTATGCATGAGTATATGATTCAGACATATGTCGAGGGCGATGTTGTTTCTTTTATTGGGCATGTTTATAAAGAGCAAATATATTTTGATTTTATTTTCGATATCGAATCAACATCTTATCCTTATGCGGCGGAAACTGGATTGAAATATCCTTCAAAATATTCCAGTAGATTATTACAAGATAAAACAACACAGTATCTAAAAAAATTCTTTGACAAAATAAAATTTGATAACAGTCCATTTATGCTTGACATAATAGTGGACAAAAATAATAAGATACACTTTATTGATTTTTCTCCAAGGTTATCTGTATCTCATACACTAATGTGGCATGCCGGGGAAAAAGATTACGGATATAAATTAATTAACAAGTTGTTGCATGGAATTGACTATACTCTATCAATTAATAAATCTGTTTTATTCAGACAATTGCCCTTTGAAAAGAAAGAAATTCAACATATAGAAATTAAAGAAAACAACCTTGCAGATGTAGTAAGTCTTCCAAAAGGAAAGATACAAATGGTAAGAAATGATCTCTCAGTTTTTAATAACGGTTGGGCTATTTTCACAGGCAGTACACCGGACGATGTAGAAGAAAAATATCGAAACTTTGTTTCCGGAATAGTTGTCGAATACTATTGATAAATTAAATTTTAACTGTTGTAAAATTACAACAGATCATGCTTGACAAATTGGGCTAAAGGTTGTATAATAACAGCATGTATAAAGTAATAGACAAAAATAAAGAAACAGAATTTGCCAACTTAGATTTGGCTATGGCATTCGCCAAAGAATTGAATGTGTTCGTTTCCATACAAGGCGGCGAATTTGAAATTGTAGGTAAGTTTGGAGTTGACTCGGTGATCGATGGCAAATGTCCAGATGGCGTTATCTACGATTGGAACAAAGCCAGTAGAATTGGCCGAATGAAAAAGGAGCGTGTATAATGCCGTGGATTGAAAACGTAGCTGCAAGTGATATTCCAACAGGATTTCATCACGATGCCGGCCCTAACAGTATGCTGATCAGCATTGTTGATCCAGCAAGTTGGCGGCCGGACGCCAAGCACCAATTCAAAGAGCGTCATGACTTTGAGTTTTTGGATGTAGAAGAAAAGGACCATGTTCTTGAAGAAGCTATGAAGTGCAGTCATGAGCAGGCCGCAGAGTTAGTTCGTTTACTGCAACATGCCTTGGACAATCGTATGAATGTGGTTGTTCACTGTTTTGCTGGAATTTGCAGATCGGGTGCAGTATGTGAAGTAGGTGTGATGATGGGATTTCAGGATACAGAAAGATTCCGTAGTCCTAACCTACTAGTCAAGCATCGCATGATGAAAGCATTGGGTTGGACATACGATGAAAACGAAAAGCCAAACATTGATGATTGGCGAACATTTAAATCTATTGAATAAAGGAGAATAGTATGCCTAGTGTATTTTTAGTAAGCGATACTCACTTTGGTCACACGGGCGTATGTAAGTTTACTCGTAATGACGGTGAAAAATTAAGGCCGTGGACAGATCCAGACGAAATGGACGAAGCAATGGTTAAAGCGTGGAACGAACGAGTTAAACCCACTGACAAAGTCTACCATTTAGGTGATGTTGTTATTAACCGTAAAGCGTTGGCGATTATGCGCAGATTAAACGGGGACAAGGTGTTGATCCGTGGTAACCACGATATCTTTAAGGACGAGGACTATCGTGCTCACTTTCGTGAATTACGTGCTTATCATGTTATGAACGGAATGATCTTAAGTCACATTCCTGTACATAGCGATAGTTTAGGACGCTTTGGAGTTAACATTCATGGACATTTACACTCAAATCGAGTGCGTAAGGCCCGTGGAGTTGATGCTAAAACCGGTGATGTTTTATACGGCGATGAAATCGATCCTAGATATCATTGTGTATGCGTAGAACAAACACCAGACTTTGCGCCCATATTGTTTGAAGATGTGTTAAAGCGTATTGAAGCAGAAGGCGGTGCAGTGGGGTTTAGGAACGGAAACGGGCCTACCATGTAATAACGTAGCATAAAATAGGGCTCTTCGGAGCCCTATTTTTTTGGCTCTAGGATCTATAGACAAAAGCATAAATACTAGACTAACATTGCCTCGGAGTTATTAATATGGCCTTACAAATCAGACGTGGTCCAACCGCAGATCGAATGAGTTATACCCCAGTTGTGGGTGAGCTTATTTGGGATACATCAACAAATTCGTTATATATCGGAAACGGAACCACAGCCGGCGGTTTACCCGCAGGAACACTAGTCACAGAAGACGTCCAAGACATTGCTTCTACAATGCTAGTCAGCGGTACGCACAATAACATTGCATTTACCTACAACGATACAACAGGTAGAATAAATTCACAAATAGACTTATCCGTTTACGATGGTACTATAGAAGCTCCAGGATTCAAAGGATCAGTTTATGCGTCTGATTCTACACTATTATTGAATGCACTAACAGGTGCAGTTAATTTGGACGGAACAGTTAAAGGCAATGTTGTTCCAAATGCCAATGAAGCATATGATTTAGGCAGTGTATCAAATAGATTTAGAGATCTATACCTAAGTGGTTCTAGCATTGAGCTTGGCTCTGCTACTATTACAGCTACAGGATCAGCTGTTAATTTGCCAGCAGGATCTACAATTAACGGTGTTGCTATTGGAACAGGATCGGGTGCTGGTGTTGAAGCCGGAATGAACTACAATATTAATATTGTGGGCGATGATAGTACTCTTATTATTAATGCACGTACAAAATCAATTAGTGCTGCTAGTTTGTCAGTTGTTAACCCAGTCAGTTTACCAGCAGGATCTACTCTAAACGGCACAGCCTTTGGCTTCATTGTAGCAACCGAAGATTCTACTAGTACTACAATAGCCAACGGTGGCACCTTAGAAATCCGTGGCGATCAAGGATGTCAGGTTAGATCTGCTCCGGGAGGAGTGGTCTATGTATCAGCCGATATCACCGAATTACGTCCTAGCATACGAGATGACGCTACTCCTGCATATATTACGTTTGTTGGCAATACATCTGCACCTAGCTACATTGGTGTTGATACTGCATTGCGATATTTTGCAAATACGAATACGTTAGAAGTCACATCAATTGACACTTCGATAATTTCTAATCCTGTTGATGTATTGACTCTTGTTTCTGGATTAGATGACGGATCTGCTACTGCAAACTTAATTACCATTGGCAATGATGTTCAAGATGGAAGACTAAACTTAGTTAATAACACATATGCCTCAACACCATTTTTTAATGGTAGACAAGCGCACAGCACTGCCGATGCAAGGAATTTTCAATTCTCTAGATCTAGAGGAACTACCGCAATCCCACTAGTTGTAAATAACGGTGATGACATTGTGGACATTGCTTTTTCAGCCTACGACGGTGCCAACTTTCAAGTTAGAGCAGCTATTGCTGCTGTAGTCGATGGTGCAGTATCTGCAGGCGTTGTTCCTACAAAGATAGATTTCTTAACAGGAACTACAGCTACTGGTGTTGCTGTTTCGATTGGTTCGAATAGGCAGACAACATTTAATGGTGCTGTTAAATTAGCAGTCTATGCAAATGATACTGCAAGAGATGCAGCTATTACAGCACCCACTGCGGGCATGATGGTGTTTAATACTACTGGTACCAAGTTTCAAGGATATACTGGGGCTGCTTGGGTTGATCTTAACTAACTAGATTAAACTGTTATTTTGATCAGTGAGTGTGGTAAAGTTTACCTACTACCTTGCTTATGTTTTCTGTGTTAAACGGCACATTGAGAATAAGATGAATGCTGTTGTCTACCCAAGAAATAGTTCTATGAGCTAGTCGAGTATTAATGTAATATACTCTACCTATTTCTATTTGTAGTTTTTTATCGTCCATTAACCAATCATAATCTAAAGGATTACAATTGTTTAAAAATACGATTAATCTAAAAACATCTCTAGGCATGCTTGGGTGATCTCTGTGAGGTACAAAGTATCCGCCTATATTCGATTTAACTAAAAATGTTCTACCAAGAGGATTCCACTGATCTAAAAAACCACTAAGACTAGTGCAGTTCTTGTAGACGTCGGTAGGTTGACTAAAATCTAATTCACTTAATTTTCTTTTGGCTGCATAAGATGCCTGTGCAAGACTGATATTTGTTTTATGATCAGTTCCTGGCAAGTTTGTCAGAGCTAGTGCCTGCCTATTATTCGGTCTATCGGTTCTTGGCAAATAGTCAACCCAGTCCTGATCAAAGGGCTTAATCTCATTCATAAATTGTTCACAATTAATTTTAATATTGAGAGGAACAACATTTCCTAAATTTGACAAAACTAATTCATTAGACAAATTTACGAGATCAGTATTAGCCGAATCATACATAGCCGACTGTCCACTTATACCTGGGGGGACTATAACATTAGACATCGCTATTCTCTATACCCATGACAATATGTATACGAGCAGTATCGCCGCCATTGAAAAAACTGTGATGTTTAGTAGTATCTGCCCAATATACTTTTCCAGGTCGCATTTGTTCGCATACCTTTAAATAGGGCCATACCATCCATGATTGGCTATTAGTAATTATCGGTATGTGTATTCTTGGAGTTGGATCTGAATGCACACTATAACACTGCTTGGGAGGCATGATCATTACCCTAGTTCGAAAAGCATCATATTTTAAAATTAACTCTTCTAATTTTGACCCTTTAAGATTTTCATTAACAAATTTATAAAGATGTTCATCTTTATGATCTAATTCAGCTATACGTCCTATCCCGGTAGTCCAGTCTACACTATTAGGTGTAAGTTGTTGACAAATTATTTGGTTGTTGTTCAACCCTACTTCCTCAATCAAAGTTTGTACTTCATTTGCAAGAACATCGAAGTTATTGATATTTTCTAAAGGATAAACTAACATGATTATATTTACACAATAATTTTGGCAGATAAATATTTTTACAAATAATAAATTATGGAACTTAACTTAAATCCAGATAAGTCGTACGGAATCATGCTCTCCGGGGGTCTCGATAGCGCAGTATTATTATATCTAATTATAAATCAACAACCGAGTGTAAAACTACAACCATTCACTATAGATAAAACTGACGGGTCGTCTTTGTATGTGAATAAAATAATTGATCATTTTAATAAAAAATTCAATACGTCTATACCGTATACAATTTATGTAGGAGATCCCACAGCACATCATAGACTTCAAAGTACCACAGCAGTGATTGATATTTTTAACAATTATTCTGTTGATTATCTGTTTAATGGGATTAATCAAAATCCGCTAGAGTTGAATGATTTACCCGGTGCTCCAAAGCGAGATAAAGAATCAAAAGATGCTAGAATAATTTTTCCCTTTGTCAATCTTTTAAAAACTGATATTTTAAAAATTATGTTTAAAGAAAAACAGGATGACTTAATACATATTACTCATAGTTGTACAGAACAAAAAATTGGGAGGTGTGATGTGTGTTGGCAATGTACAGAGCGAGCATGGGCCTTTAGTCAATTAGGTTATACAACTTAACATAATTTCATAGTCGTCGTGGATGCTCCAACTCATAATTATTCTAGTCATTTTTGGTCCACCAAACACTCCGTGAGGTAGCTTGGTATTCATTATAACTGGTTCTGTTAAGGTGTATCTATATACTTCTAACATTTCGGAATCTATGATATGATAAATTCTAGGAACATTATAGGTCATTTCTAACTTATCTTTGGGCTCATAGAATACTGTATAAGAATCTTCTGTGTATTGAATAGGTATATTTAATGCGCAACCCCTATTTGGACAAATATGTATAGGAATAGTCATTCCGGGCATCGAAGGATAGATATTGTATAATCTAGATAAGAAAGGATAACGTTCTTTTAGTTCGATTAGATAAGGTTCTTTCTCTACATATCGTTGATGTGTAGCTAGATCTGGTTCAACAATATTTAAATTTCTAAAAACAATTTCTTTTAATCTGGGAATATCTAATTCCATATTAGGTTTAAAAATATATTTTTTGTTAATCATGTTAAAGAATAGTAGATGACTTGAATAAATCTATAGCCTTGCTATATAATAACGGTTTATCAGTGTCATTGTCGACAATAATACAACTTAAACATAACCAATCCTGATCAGATTCATTGCTAACACGATGAGTTGGGCCGCGATTGATTAGTACCGTATTCTCAAGAGAAAATCTTTCAACAATTTTCATTGCGGCTGGATTGTAGACATAGGCTCTTCGACCTCTTTGATTTGTAAAAATTTTTCGATCAGTAGTTTTGGAATTAGATAATTCGCCGTATTCCATAAAGCAGTTCTGTAAATCTCCCCACATAAAATTTATTTTAGCGGTAAAATTAAGAGTTAGATCATCTGCATTAGGATCGTCGTTGGTATCATTATGCCATGCTAATGCAGTATGTGGAAATACTCTAAAGGCCTCAGCTTTAAGAATTTTACAATTAAATTGTAATAGCCATAATTTAAACTCTTCTGTAAAAATAGTTGAGTGGTGTTGCCATTTTCCCGGCCAGAACCCCGACCCACATGCGCATCGTTCTTTTATAATAGCTGTATCAGTAAAGAACTCTTGTTCGTTTATAGAATTTTTAGGAGTTGTTATATATCTATAGTTGTTCATGGTGTATTTACTAAATGCCAAGGATCTGTTTTAAATCTAATACTGATTGCTTTTCGAATCTCCGATGTGGGGTTATCTACGCTATGGGGAACGTCAGTTCTAAATATTACAGGAGCTGTCAATTTAAATTCTGAAAGTTTAATACATCTGTCGGGATTGAAAAAATTATAGGGCTGGCCGTTGGCTGTATATTGAGTGGGGGGATCGTAATTGCTAGACCATAAAGAAGTAGTACTGTTTTCGCAATTTATTAATGGTATATTGAGTGCTAATTGATTTCCGTAATTGTTTGGACGCCAGTCAGTATGTATTCTTCCGACTGCATTGGCTTCAACTTGTATAAGCACAAATCGTTGAATTTCTAAACCTAGAAAATTAGAAATATCAATATCTATCGGTTGAAAAAAATGATTATTATTTGGAAGATTATTTAGATATAATTTTTTTATATATTCAATTTCTTCATTTGGTATGTCGATGTATTTCCAAAGAAACATATTATACTTTTGTAAAAATACTTATACCCAATTTATGAGTAATACCTTGCTGTCTAAAATCGCTGGCACAATGTAATCTTGTGCTGTCAAAAATTAAAGCACTAGTAGGCCGCCAATCTAGTGTTCCCCATAATGTTAGACCTGTGAGCCAGGCTGACTTTAAATGTGTTAGATACGAAACTCTGGTAGATTCATCTATGAGCATGGCATCAGTTATGCCATCTACATCTCGATAATCATAGACCTGCTTATTATAGTACGTGGGAATGTCTTCCTCACCGTAAAAAAATTTGGCGGGACCATGAAAGTAAAATTGATCAAAGAAGCATAGCTTAGGTACTCGATCTGCCCCATAGGCTTTTAGGGGAATGGTTATGCCTTTATACACTCCGTCTGGCAATTCAAATGTGTCGTCATTGTGTATTATGTGAGGATAATTTGTTGTAAAGAAAAATCCAGCCGTTATTTCAAACGGTCCTAGTTCTTTAACCAGTTTATCTATAACGTTAGCTACTACCGGATCTTTTAAATAGGGTTTGATATCTAAGGTTATAGGACCTGTATTTTTATATACTTTGTTTGATTCAATTTCTTGAGAATCAAATAATTTAACAAGATAGTTAACATCGTCAACAGATAAAAAATCCTCAATTGCATAGGGATCAGATACCTTTAATTTGATTGATTCTATCTGGGTCGGGCTTCTCATGAAATATTTATTCAAACATTTTTACCGTTAAATATATGATGAAGACCACTACCTGGGTGCCCGGAACTGATGTTGCATTAGATCAATTGTTTGACAATCTTAGAGAGCAACAATATCAAGATCGTAGTCATCGTCTTTGGAAAAATTACAGCAAAGAAAACTTTAATAGTGCTGTTGCCTTAACTATCTGTTTTAATGATCTAGGCGAACCAGAAATGTGTTCTAGTATTTCTAGTAGGGAGTGTTGGCCTAGTGGTGCTTATAGAATACTAAACAGGCTATGGAAACACAGCAATAAAATTGCCTATCCTAGAGTCATGAGCAATAGCTTTGGAAGCAGTGCCCAGAGTCAAATAGATTGGTTAAAAAATAATGCGGATTATCAATTGTATTTTATCAGCAGACAAACAGATAATTGGGAACAATGGTGCATTAACAATTTTCTTGATAGGTTTAATCTAGAATTTAAAACAGATAATTATAAGTATCTAACATGTCCTAATGAGTGCGATGATACTTGTTGGCAAAAAATAATATATAACGGAAAAGAATCGATTTTATCCCAATGGAAAAAACACCAATAAAACAACTTGTAAAAAATACATTCCATTTTACCAATCTATGGGGGTCAATAATCCCTATGCAGTTTATAGGAGTGTATGCAATATACAGCATCATTGCCGGCTCTTCACCTGCATGGTGGTGGATTGCAACTCTTATAGGTTATGTGTGCATTAAGATGCTGGGTGTGTCTGCAGGCTATCATAGATTGTTCTCACATAAGGGGTTTAGTGTTAACTCATTGACCAAGAGGATTTTACTTTGGTTCGGAATACTAGCAGGACAAGGTAGTCCTTTATTCTGGATAGGTATTCATAGAGGTTATCATCATAGGTATGCTGATCGGGAAGGAGATGCACACAGTCCTCGAGATGGGTTTTGGCACAGCTACATCCTGTGGATGTTTAAGAAAGACACTATGAGTATTCGATCTGTAGTAGACCTATTACAAGACCCGGACATGGTATTTGCACACAAGCATTACATAAAAATATTATGGATTACTAATTTACTGGTCGCACTAATCAGCATAGACCTATGGATCTATCTATTGGCATTACCAGCATTTATTACTCTACATAGTTTTCTAATACAGACCAGCATCACTCATATGCCTTGGGCAGGCTATAGAAATTATAACACTAAAGATGATAGTGTAAATTGTCCCTGGTTGTTTCCCGTTATCCTAGGCGAAGCATGGCATAACAATCATCACGGTGATGGCCGTAATCCTAATTATGGGCGCAGGTGGTGGGAAATAGATCCTACCTACTGGTTAATAAAATTAATTAAAAACGATAACCAATGACATCAATGTTTAAAAATTCACCTAAAGTACTTTCACACATTTCTGCACTAGATAATAATAACTTTGTAGTATCTGAATATATTTTAAACAAGGCAGAGAATTCGGTGAATCTGTTGAATAGATTCTGCCCACACCGGATGTATCCCCTAGCAGATCCAGGAACACATACCAATAATATCACTTGCAAGTTTCATGGATTTAAATGGACCGAATCCGGTGTGCCGATTAACAATAATAAAAAATTAAAATGTGGTACTGCGACAGTGGGAGTATCGGGACTAGTCTTTAAGAATTTTGTTGAGCCCGATCACAAATGGGTAGATGATCTTGCAAATGAAAAAAATCTCAAATACAGTCATACCTGCACAGGGTCTAGTTTAGGGAGTGCGCTGTGGATGATGGAAATACAAACAGATCTATTGCATATTAGGCACGGTGGGGTTCATCCTAGATTGTCTACTATGGTAGACCTAAGTGATATACAAATGAATCAAGGTGAAGATTGGGTAGTACAAACACACAAAGATGGATGGTGGTTAATTGTTTATCCGTGGACATTCATAGAATGGAGTCCGGGGTGTTTGGGAATTAATACAGTAGCGCCGAGACAATCAGATAACGAATTTGGATTTGATTGGACTACTCAGTTTTATTTTGATCCAGCTGTATCACAGGAAAAAATAAACGAATTTATCACACTAGAAGATGTTTTTAAAGAAGATGTAGAAATAGTTGAAAAACAAAAAGGGGCATTTAGACCATTGATGAATTCTGTAGACCGGCTCGAGGAGCATTGTGTACATTTTGGCCGATGGATTAAAGAAAACACCATATGATAGAACAACGTAAAAATAACTTTTACAGAACTTCGGGCAGTGGCGAGTCATTTCAATTGTCGATTGACCCGACATCTAGATCAGTAGGCAGCTATTGCGACGAATTAATCTTAAACGCTAAAGAAATATACGATACAAAATCTGGAAAACTCTACTGCATGTACAGTGGTGGAATAGACAGTGAATTAGTTATGGAGGTTTTTTTATCGCAAGGTATGGACATTACTCCGGTAATTGTTAATTTAATTCCCGACTATAATCCGCATGATTTAAAATGGGCTTACAAATACTGCAACAAGAAAAATCTAAAACCCTTAGTCGTAAACATTGATATTAAAAAATTTATTGAGGGTGGTGAAATTTTAGAAATTGCCCGTAAAGCACGAACGGGAATATATCAATATTTGACTACCATGAAGGCAGCACTATCTTTAGACGGTGAAATATTGCTGGGACAAGACGAACCCTATATTTCTCCAATTAACGACACTTGGTATTTTGTTGAAAAAGAATGTTGGTGCTCATGGGCTAATTTATATAAAGAACAATATATACAGGGAACCAGTTGTTTCTTGTCTTGGAGTTCAGAAACTTTATTGGCATTTATGCTTGATCCGACTATACAAGATTTAGGAAATAATAGGATAATTGGAAAAAAGGGTTCTATGACCAGTAGAAAATTTGTCTACGGAAGAAAATTCCCAATGCCCAATAGAGAAAAATATACAGGGTGGGAATATATTGAAGAAACTGATTTATTTAAACATGAAAATGTTCAGGCAGTAAAAGACCTAGAAAATATATATTCTGGGAAAACTCTAGTTGAATACAATCAGTTGGTTAATTTGATGTCTCTCCCAAGATAAATACTAATATTGAGGAGATCAACAAATGCCATATATTGTAAAAATGACCTATACCTATCCAGAAAATAAACCATTTCCGCCAGAGCAGGACATGCGATTTCCTATTGCAGACGAAGTCAGACAATTGCGAGAAACTTTTATTCAACAAGGTAAAATTTTATCCACTGATGGTCATTATTCGCCCGATATATTTACAGGAACTACTATTACAGTTTTTAACTCTCAAGAAGATTTTAACGAGTGGTGCGGCAATCCGATTATCGTAGCTTTTTTCAAGCAACGTGATGAATTTTTAACGTTAAAAGGAATAGGTAAATCTAGCGAGTTTACTGAAACCTAATTGATGGATAACCAATCTGTCATAAAATTATTTTTATTATAAAAGTCGTATATATTAAATTCTGAGGACATTAATTTTTGATTACTGCTTAAGATCGCAGAATATGAATTTAGTCCAAATGCATGACTATTTGAATGTAATTTTATTTTGTTATCAAAATAATCTCGATCTCCGGTGTACTCGTAGATAATTTTTTTCAATTCTAATTTAAAATCTTTTAAAGTTTCTATAGAACTGTTATTTCGATAACAAGCCCAATTTTGAAATTGTTCATTTCCAAAAAATGTTTTGTAATTGGAATCATCTAAAATTCTAAGTTTAAGTTTTTCATTGGCCGATTGCCAACGATGATTAAATGTTATCCACCAAGAGAAATCATCCATGGTTTTAATTTCTCTTGGAGACTGATCAGTTGACAGCATGAAGAAATCGTACCAACAATTAGCTGATCGAATGTCCATATTTTTAGAAACAAAATAATTAGTCAACGCTTCTCTAGAACAGGGTTGCTTTAAAAAATCAATCCCATACTTTTCAACTAGACTAAACGATAAGTCTATTCCGTACAGTGCATCAGCAGGATCACCATTAAGTATTACTCCATCTTTAATTCCTGTAATACTGGCTTGTTGCATTAGTTTTTCTGAAGCGATAACTTCAAAATTGGGTAAAATAAATTTTCGATAAAAATTATAATTCTCTTTTAATCCATCTGGATTACAGGCTATCGTTATCTTTTCTTTTTCAATCCCAGCTTTGAGCATACTGATTATGAGAACAGTTGAATCTAACCCACCACTCCACAATATATATATTTTGTTTGATAAATCTTTAAATGTTCGAGCTGTATCAATACAGATATCATCTAATGTTAAATTATTATTAAAAAAAGAGTTATTAGTTATTTTATATTCATGCATCAAATGACTGCGGAATGGGGTCTTAGCACAGTCAGTTCTGTCAATAATCCAAGACGATGATACAACATTCTTAATATCAGAAAATATTTTAATATCATCGCTAGTAGCGCCGTTGTTAAAATAGTTTAAAGATTTAATATAATCGATTGTAACCTTGATAGAATTCATTGTCGATTCATCCCTGCTAATTCGGCCTCAAGATCTGCATAAAAATAATTTATATCCGAATATGTTTTCATTGCATTAATTGCTATAACAGTTTTTTCCCATATAGCTGCGTATCTGACACTAGTTAAACAAAAAGAATCATATTTCATTTTTAAATCATTAAATGCTTCAGATGGCAACATCGACATTATATTTGAATATTCTAAGATAGATTCTGAATAACAATTATTCTTAACATCACATTTGCTAAATTCCTGAGCTAGGTATTGATATAAAATACTGTCGCCCACAAACAAAGTGTATCTTGCTAAGTATCGTTCAATTTTAGCTTCAATTATAGAAAAAATCTTAGAACGGGCATTAGCTAATTTTCGTTTATCGGTCCACGATTGCTCTACTACAGTCTGTTCTATAAAATTAAAATTATAATTACTGTTGGCTACTTTTTCGCCAACATTAGCTTCTAGGGATGAAATACCAGAAAAGTCATTTGTGGTCAGTTTAAATGTTATTTGATTATTATCACGATACTTCTGCATTTTATCATTGTTAAAAAAGTCAGGTCGATTAATAACCATTATAGTCGAATTTAAAAATCCCCTACTAACCGCATTGGCCGTAGAAGCATTTTGACATCTAGTCAATACAAGATTTGTTTCTCGATCAACTACTAGATATAGGTATTGTTTGATACCATCTAACATTAGATAAAGCCTCTATGGCCTTTTACAGCTAGCCCAAAAGACTGCACTCGGAATAGTAAATCTTTATCAATACTGTTGTAAAAATAATCAGCAAAGTCATTAGGGTCAACTTTATTGGGTTTTGTATTTGGTTTAGATGTAGGAGTATCAGTTAAACAGGGGCGCACTACCATGACATTTGGCCACTCTGATTTGTTGGATAAAAAATCACAGGCGTCTTCTAGAGCTACTTTAGCATTTCGATATTTGATATCTCTAAAATCATTTTGCCAACGTCCCACAATACTGCTGGACATGTTGATGATTCTTTTTTGTTTTCCTTGCCATGCTTGCCATAGCTCAAACAATAATTCGCATTGTGCATATGTTGAATAGGCATTGTTAATGAAAAAATCACAATCCTGTGATTGTTCTATAATTCTTGCTCTATCTTCGGGCTTAGAAATGTCATAACCATTGGATCTGCTAAACCCAACAACTTGCCACCCTTCGATAAAAAACTTTGTTTCGAGTGCTTTGCCGATTCCGTATGTATGTCCTGTTATAGCCACTTTCATTATTCACACCATATTTTTAAAAGTAAATCGTGATAACGTTTTATCTTATCACGGCATTGATCGTAGACTTCGGGAACGTTGTTAAACTTATTCATTGATTCTGCATGGTTGTATCCTAGACTTCGCATGGCAGAATAAAAGAATAGATTGACATTTCGTTTGCCGTTGTTGTACTTGTATGTATACGGGTTGAGCTTGTTGGCTTCGTTAAATTGATAATTCATGTCTATAGCTTGATAGACGTCCATGGTATGATGTTTCCAGTAATAAGGATCAAATGATAGTTCTTCAAATCCATATTTTTTTGGATTGACATTTATACCAGCAAAATCAAAAACGCCCGATAGGTCATCTTCGTAGGGCATGACTTCTAATACATTGCCTAGAACAGCATTAAAATACGTTTGTTCACTGATAAATTTGTTTGTGGCAGTTTGACTTTCAATAGTCTCGCCTGGAAGGCCTATAATGAAACAGCCCTTGAGATGTATACCTCCGTATTTTTCTCCTGCACGTTTATACTGGTCAGCAAGTTCTAATACTCTCTCTGGCTTTAGGCCGCGACCCATTTTCTTTCCTACTTCCCAATTTAGAGTTTCTATGCCTATAATCAAACTGCGGCCACCACTGTCTACAGTAAGTTCTGCAAGATCATCATACTTGTGGCTAAGATCAAATCGGGCATAACCGTTCCATTCTAAAACAAAAGGCAAAGTCTTAACCATTGCATGAAAGTCTCGGACATATTGATAGTCATCGTTGAAACATTCGCAGGTAAAGCTGTAGCCTGTTGTGCCATGCAATTCATAATTACGCATAAATTCTGCACGAGTTTGTTCCATGGATTTTTTTTGACTATGCCCTTTATCATAATTACAATACTTGCAATTAAATGCACAACCTCTAGCATTTTCAAATGGCAACCATTCTCCTGGAAGCACAGCATCTTCTATACCAAATGTGCTGTCCGGAATATCATCCTTGTGATGACTATACTGTAAATGCGGAGGCGGAATGTAATAATCTATATCATTCTTTTTGTGAATGTTAAGAGCATATTGTCCTAGGGATCCTGTTGTAAATCGTTTCATAAGATCACCTATGAATAAATCAACTCTGCCTAGGATGCAGAGATCTACTTGTTTTAGAGCATAGTCATCTGGGAGAGCCCTTGGATCAAATTTATAAATCCAATTTAGTCTTTCTCCTCCTAAGACAATTTTAGCTTGAGAATTCTTTTTGGATAAAATATTCCTTACACCCGAAAACCAAGAATTCATATCCTCGTTATTACCCTTCCACAGATATAGGGAACTGGCTTTTACATAATCCCACCAACCTTGTTTGGTTTCAGCAGTTTCAGTAGTTATATGTTTGCTCATTTCGGATCGAGCCCATGCAAAGTCAGTAGGACTTGAATAGGTAAATGTTGTACTAACCATTATGGCCTGTAGTCTATCGCTAACAAAATTTTCCAAATAATCAAAAAACTCTTGATCATTTTCAAAACGAGTGAAGTAATCAATTACAACAACGTCAAATCCGGCCTGCTTGAGATGATTTTTAACAACGTATGGACCCATGTACCTCACTGTATCCAATTGATAAGGGTCCGAAAGAATTATAATTTGTGGGGGGATATGCATAAGGAAAATATTTATCGCCAGCAGCAGAGCCTAATAAATAACAGGCCAATAAAAGGAATAGCAATGTTTACCTGGATGCCAATCGAGGGATTACCACATCCCCCTCAGCACTTTATAGATCGAGCAATTACAATTGCCAATGAAGGCAAAGAGAAACACAAAAATATTACCACAGGATACTATCCTGGTGGTGCCCAAGTACATGTAGATCGAACTGTAGTTTTGGAAGGCGAAGAATATTCTAGCCGTTATCAAGTGGGGTACGAAATCGGAGAAGACTTTGACCAATGGGTCAAGGACAACATCGTTGAAGATTTTGTTAATGCTACGGTTCGCAGAAGCGAAGGAAAAAGTCCCCTACATGGTGCGCATATTGACAACAGCCGACGCTGGGCAATTTGGTACATGATTGAACGTGGCGGTGAAGATAGTAGGACTAGATTTTACAAGCTACCAGGTCATGCAACAGAATGGCCGTTAGAACATCGTGTGTTCAATAACATGGACGAACTTGTAGAATTTGATGCAGTCAAGTGGCCAATGAACCAGTGGTTTGTTATTAACACCAGCATCATTCATGCTATAACTGATGTAACTGGTCCTAGAACCAGTATTCAAATCGGAACTATGGATTTACCTTTTAAATTTAAATGAGATCATTATGAAAAAATTAACTGTTTTATTTTTGCTATTTTTTAGTAGTATTACATTTGCAGAAATGCCTGCTGAACTTAAAGGACAAACTATAACAGTGGTTGTTCCCTACGGTGCGGGAGGCGGAGCAGATACATTTAGTAGAATGTTGGCAGCTAGAGTTAGAGCCAATACAGGATTAAACATTGTGGTTAGCAACAAGCCGGGTGCATTTGCCACTATAGGAGCAAGAGAAGTAGCAGAAGCTAAACCGGACGGATTAACGCTGTTAGGAACAGATAATGCTCCTGTGGTTATGAACCCATTGATGAAACCAACTGGATGGATTCCAAGAGAAAATTTTGCTACAGTGTCATTGACTGTTATTACTCCTCAAGGAATATACGTAGCGGCAGATAGCAAATACAACACGTTATCCGATTTACTTGCCGACGTTAAGAAAAATCCAAATAAATTTTCATACGGGTGTGCTTATAATATGTGTAATCTTTTTATATCAAAGATATTGTCCCATGCACAAACTGAAGCCACTGCGGTTCCATATAAAAGTACTCCACAAGTCTTGATGGATCTAAGTTCTGGACAACTTGCCTTTATCGGATCAAGTTCTAGCGATGCATTGTCTATGGTTCAAGCTGGCAAGGTTAAACCGATTGCATTTAGCACTGAGCAAAGATTAGAACAATATCCAACAACTCCATTGTTCAAAGACATAGTTCCAGATTTTATCGCTTCTAACTTTCACGGAGTTTATGCTCCGGCGGGAACACCAAGACACATTATCAGCTATCTAAACAAAGTATATAGAGATGCTCTTAAGGATCCAGAAGTTCGGGAACAATTTAAGACAAGAGCAGTACAGGCCTACGATGGTACTCCAGAGCAAGGTGATCGTTATGTTGATCGTCAAATTAAAATCTGGAATCCTGTTGTTGAGAAATTCTATAAGGCGCAACAGTGATGTTTACCTACGGTTATCTTGACCTTCCTGATCCCCCGCAATCGATTATAGATGCTGCCTATACTGCCTTGGAGGATCGTGCAGAACAAAATAGAGTTAACGCCCTTAAACAATTGCCTGGATACAGCGACTATCAATATAGAACCATTACAGCCAAAGATGGATCTACATTTACTACCGCAGGCACACATAGATATGCGATCAGCACAGAATTTGAAGACTGGGTACGGGAATACTTTCAACAAGAACCCAAGGGGTGCGGAATATCCATATTTGATAATGTTGGACCTGCGTTGGCTCCTCACGTTGATGCCAGTAGAAACTTTACCGTGCAATACCTTTTAGACTTAGGTGGTGATAATGTCGAAACTGTTTGGTACAGAGAAAAAGGACGAGACATTGTGCGTCCAGATCTAAGATCAAATTTTGACCCACACGCCACCATTGATAGTTATGATCGTGTAGAAGAAATTGATCGAGTTAGATTGCCCCTACGCAAGTGGGGATGCCTACATGCAAATATTTTACATTCAGTTGAAAATGTAAAAGGACCCAGGCTTGCAATTCAAATTAGTAGAGATACTCCACCGGAACATATAACATGGACTTACACCTCAAAAATAAACACGTTTTAATTACAGGCGGAAGTCAAGGTATTGGATTTGCCTGCGCTGAATCTTTTTTAGAAGAAGGTGCAAAAGTTACTATTGCTTCGAGAAATATTGAACATCTTTCCAATGCTAAAAAATTGTTAGGAAATGTTCATATTATTCAAGTTGATCTCAAAGATCGAGATCAAGCATCGATAATGGTACAGAACGCAGTAGAAAATAATGGTCCTATTGATGTATTAGTAAATTGTGCAGGTGCTGCTAAAAAAGTGGCTCCACTAGAAGTTGACTCTCATAACTATCTTGATGCAATGCAATCAAAATTTTTTACCTATATTAATTCAATGTATGCAGCCCTTGAAGTAATGAAGTCCGGATCTATTGTAAATGTTATTGGCTACGGTGGCAAGGTAGCTGTAGCTTCGCACTTAACAGGCGGCGCTGCTAATGCAGCTTTAATTCTTTCCAGTATGGGAATGGCCAACGTTTATGTCGGTAAAGGCATTCGAATTAATTGCGTAAATCCTGTCGCCACTAATACAGATATGTTAACACGTCAATTAGAAGTTCATAGTAAAATGAACAATACAACAATAGAGGAAGAATTAGAAAAAGCCAAAGCAAGATTTCCTATAGGTCGAATTTTAGAACCTAAAGAAGTAGCAGATAGTGTTTTGTTTTTAGCTTCTGATAGGTCAAGTTATATAAACGGATCTTGTATCTATCTCGACGGTGGCGAGTTAGTTACCATTTAATCTTTGTCAAAGATTCTCCAAACTAACGAACTACCGTTATGCTTGGTGTTGAATCTAACGTGATATTTGTTCACTTTAAGCCTAATTCTTTACGAATTTTTGTAGCACTGATATCAGTTACTTTTTCATCAAATGTTTCTTCGCCACTTGTGTATCCTACCCCACGGCCCCAACCAATATGAACAATGTTAGGAACCACTTGTATTTCATATTGTCCTTGATATAACGGATCTAAATCATGTTTAATAAAACTCTTAACTTTAGCAACTTCAAACGGATTACTTCCTTGCCAGCCCTGTACATCACGCACCTGAATAATTACCTGCCCAGTCTTGGCCAACAATCTTTCAAACAATGCACGATGTCCGTCATGCCATGGTTGCCAACGTCCAAGCATTTGTACAGTTTCTTTTTTCCAATCAAATACAGGACGTCTACGATTATCTATAATATGTGCGGCAACAAACTCGCCCCATTTTTCTGCTTGTTGTTCAGTGATACGAAAATCATATACTTCGGGTTCAATGAACATAGCATTAGTGTCTGCATACCGACCTTCACGAATAGTGTCAACCCATATAGTCCAGTCTGCTTTAAAATTATTACGCATTTCAACTAATGGTGCAACAAAATCACATATAACATAATCAACATCTGGCATGCTGTCTGCTAGTTCACGCATACGTAAACTTTGACGAATACGCCCTTCATGGCTAAAATCCCAGTCGTTATATTTTTTACGTACATCGTCGGCATTGAGCCATCCTACCCGTTTTTTTTCTGCTTGTAGATGATCTACAATATGTTGTGCAAGATAAGTTTTGCCTGATCCGGGTAAACCCATTATTAAAATTCTTTGTGTCATGGTTATTTCCTTTTAGTTATTTAAGATATCCAATGTCTGATCGAAAAATAAAATTTGATGTATTGATACTATTAAGATAAGAATAAATTCTATCACTAGCTTGATCTACAGTTGCAGCCGTAGTGGTCAATACTCCTTGAAATTTATCATTTAAAATACCGCTCTGATATGCGCAAATATCCGACGGAATATTTTTAAATCTTGTAAAAAAATAATCATTCTTATTTTCTGCATCGGATTTAACAATTCTAATTGCTACAGATTTATCTTTAGAAAACTCTATTGGTTCTAAAGGTTTATTTACAGCAGCATTATAGAATAGTTCTGATACATTGTTGTTAATAAGAGGAAGTATATTATGAAATTCTGTATCACCTGTCCGAGTATTAATTTCTAATATCATCGGAATTCCTGTATGATCTAGAGCAACTCCAAGATACATTATACCCACATAAGCACTATTGTTATTTTTAAGGTAATTTAAAATTTTAATTACATACTCATCAATAATTTTGTCTGCGGCCACTGACCCGTAAGACCCCATACCGTCAGTATTAATTCCAATGTCCCCATCATTATTTTTTTTATAGTCGCGAGCCGAACCTAAATAAACATGATTATCTTTACTGCATAAGACATGGTACGAATACTCTCGAACAATATCTATAAAAGTTTCTACTATAAATTTTTGATCTATAAAATCCCCTAACATGAATTCCAAAAAACGTTGTTTACCGGAGTCTTTTAATACCCTATATTCGTCTACAACGTTGTCATCATTTACAATAACTGTTTGTAAGCCTCCTCGATGATCTTGATCAAATTTAAAAACAAATGGTCTAGGAATATCAAAAAAAGAATCAATTAGTATATCATATGAAAGTACTTGATAACTAGGAGTAGGAATCCCCAGTTCTTGCAATAATGTTTTAAATTTTATTTTTGAAAACTCTAGTTCGCCGTTTTGTTTTGACGGAAACAAAGTGGGGATTTTTAATTTACAAAATGTTGATTGATATTCGTCTTGCATTTGATAGATTGGATTACAGGGTACAATCAAATCTAAATCTAACAAGGATGCATAATGTAGTGCCGATGTATCACTATTTTTTAAAATAGGAACGTATTTTTCTTTTTGAAAACTTGTAGGGGCTCCGTAGTGATAAACTTTTGAGACTCCGGGTTCTTTAGACATTCGTAGCGCCATGTGATGGCTCACTGATCGATTTCCTATCACTAAAATTTTCATAACAAAATATTTAGCAGATTAAAACCCACTATAAATAGAGTTATGGCACACTCAACAAATTTTATAATTTTAGGTACACCGAGAAGTGGGACTACATTTTTTTGTAATACATTGAATAGTTATTCTAATATCTGGATTCCAGAATTTACAAATTCAGAACCGTTCAATCCTTCGATTATTTCTCAAACATCAAACATATTTAAATCAAACATGTTTGATCATAATGCTATAACTCAAAAAATGATTAGTTTTAAAGAAAAAAATGGGCACGAATATTTTGGATTTAAAACTTTTTTATCGTGGCACACTGATATATCATCTATTATTAACGAGAATGAGTTATCTATTTTTTTAATGTTGAGAAGAAATATCTGGAAAGTGTTAACAAGCATGTTGATAGCTATCGATAACAAAAATTTTCAAGGGTCTTCAAAAAGATTTGAGCCGTTTTATTACGATGGATCAAATAGAGAACGCCGAAGAATTTTTGTAATTTTTCAAAATCTTTGTAGAGATTATTGGTGGAGCGAAAATGTAGGACACCATCATGCTAGTTTAATTGAAAAAATTTATCTTGAAGACATGATCGGTAAAGATATAAGTTTTAAAAAAATTAATGACTATTTTAAAAAAGAAATATCTTTTTCTGTAAATTATACAGAAGATTCGATCGAGAAATATATTACAAATTTTGACGAATTGAAAACATTTATTCTAGAAGAAGTACACTGTTCAAAATATCATTACTCGGCTTTGCCCGAATACGTATTAAAGGAATTAGAATTATGATAATGCAAAAAGTAACTCTTACACATAAAGATAGAAACGCAAAAACCGTAGATGAATTTTATTATAAAGATATGGAAGAGCAGTTGGCCGGTAAAAAAGGTACAGGAGTTAGAGCGTTAGCTGGAGATTTTATCCGCCAGGGAAAAGCTCTCGATAGATTTTTAATCTTAAGGAATGATGGATGTGTACTGGAAAGCTATATTCTTTTTAAGACTGCTAACGATCTTAATGAGTTTAGTAATCATCCTATAAGCATCGGAGCAAGGAATTTTTTTGCAGAAAAAGGATGGACTAGAACTATTGAAATATATCCAGTTGATGACTACCTAAATGTTCGAGATAGATTAAATCGAATGTCTAGCGTTATCTAATATTTTATTAGTGTTAAATACCCAATCCCAAAACGGTGTACCAATTCCGTAATTACATGGATACTGTGTGTGATGCAGTAGGTGCCACTTTCCCGAGGTGTAAATAGGGTAAAAATTAAAATTATCATTGTGTTCTAGCCATTCTTGAACAAAGGCTGCATACAGATAAAATCCAATTCCCAACCACCACTGTTGTGTTATTATTACAAATATTGCAGTAGGGATTACTTCTGTGACCCAGAAGTCGAATGTACTAGGCCAGTTATCGTTGAATAAAAATATATTTGACCAATGCCAAGTGATTGTATTTTCTCTAACAAACTTATGATGCTGTCGATGAAGACTTGATAAAAATTTTACTTGGTGTCCTACACGATGTATCCAGTATAGAATAAACGTCCAGAGGCCGAAATAGAATATGTATTCGAATAAAGTGATAATGAACATGATAGAATATTTATAGCAACAAAAGTATTCATAAATATTACTGTGGATGCTATATTTCTAACTTGCTGCGTATCTGTTAATAAAACAAATATTTTTAGACCTCTGGGTAGTTATCAAGTTGCTTGGTATTTACGAAAGCACGGGTATGATATACAGGTTGTCGACTTCATTCACTTTTTTACTGAACACCAAATTATTAAAATATTAGAATCGCATATTACTCCAAAAACTAAAATAATTGGATTAGGCGTTATGATGGATCTTAAAGATCCAGCAAATGGTGAAATAATTAAAAAAATAGAAAGTGTATTTTTTACAATTAAAAAAAGATACCCTCAAATTAAACGAATTGTAGGAAGTCCGGCAGCTCCTCATTTTAGCAGACTGCATAGAAACAAAACTTTGTTTGATTATGTTTTTTTGGGACATACAGAACAGCATGTCTTATCATTGTTAGATCATTTGTCCAAAAATACTTCACATCCTCAATTCGAAATCATTGAAGGCAATCGAACTGTTAGAGAAAGTTTTGCAGTGCCTGATGGTAAAGTTTTTGATATAGAAGCATGTGATCATCAGTGGAGTAAAAATGATTACATACAACCAACAGAGACGTTGCCCCTTGAATTAGGGAGGGGTTGTATTTTTAAATGTAAATTTTGTCGATATCCGTATATAGGAAAAAGTAAACGAGATTTCAATCGAAACATGGAATGTGTTAAACAAGAAATTATCAGCAATTACGAAAATTGGGGTGTTACCAACTACTATATGCTAGATGATACCTTCAATGCTGATCAAGATAGACTTCGGGCGTTCACCGATATGGTCAAAACATTGCCTTTTAAAATTAATTACGCAACATATTTACGAATAGATTTACTGGCTGCATATCCTGAGTCAGTTGATATGTTATTAGAAAACGGTCTTAAGGGAGCTTTTCTTGGAATAGAAAGTTTTAATTCAGACGCTGCTAAATTAATTGGTAAATCGTGGATTGGTAGAAGTTCAAAAGATTATCTAGTAGAATTGTATCACGATAAATGGAAAGAGAAAATTACAATCACTTCGGCATTTATCTGTGGGATACCGCCCGAAACGTTTGAAGATTGTCAAAATACAAACAAATGGCTAATGGAAAATAAAATACCGTCGTGGGTGTGGCAAAATCTTACAGTTTATAAAGATGCTCACGACGAGCATCGTAGCGAATTTGACCGAGATGCAGAAAAGTACGGCTTCACCTGGGAAATGAAAGAAGGTAGGTATGTGTGGAGAACTGAATATTGCGATGCAATTACCGCCAGAGAATGGCGCTTGCAATTAGTCAATGAGGCTAAAGAGTATCAAAAACTTAATGTTTGGTCATTGATGTCAGTAGGTAGCTTTGGTTTAGATATAGAGGAATATCAAAAATATAAAGTTGTGGACATCGATTGGAATGCATTGGGCCAAATGAGGAATAATTTCTTACGCAAATACTATTATGAACTAATAGGTGATCCTCAGTCATGAGTATATAAATGCGATTGTTCCTGAATTAGTTTGTGTAGATCGTCCCAAAGTTTAATTCTTGCTTTAAGAGCTATCAGAGCCGCTTGCTCTGCTTCATGAATATGTACCGGATCATGATTGCACAAATCCTCAACAAGGGCTATACTTGCTGGTCCATGTTTTTCGCTGTCGATTTCGATGTGCCGAGATAGATAATAAAAAAACTTAGGGCAATCAAAATTACTTAATTTTAATTTTGTTAATAGACTGGCAAACATCTTTGGAATAACAGTTTCTCTTCCAAAACAAAATGCGGCTGCAATAACATGTGGTTCACCGGAGTCAATAAATTCAAAAGTTTTTTCCATAAATTCAAGACTTGCAGTAGGCACTGAACAGTATTCTTTAGCTCCATGAAATCCATTTACTTCTACTGATTCAACCCATTCTTCTATTAAATTAGCATCAGCACCAATTTCTAACATTGCCTGACAGTAGAGATCGTGATGGCTTATAGAACTTACTCCATCGAGATCAATATCTGTTTCCTCGGCTAACACAATTTCATTAACCAATCTTGCCGATCCACTACGTATATGGTGTCCTGGAGTCCAGCATGTGGTGCTAGGGCACACATGATGTTGCAGTCCTTTAATTAAACTCATAAAATCCCAAACTGCAAACACGTGATGTTCCATAAACAGTCGAAGACCGTCTATGTCTTTGATAACGTTGTCGTTTAGAAGAGGATGATTCTCTAACTGAGTTTGTAGATTTTGGATTTTACCTAATGGCAGTTTCATGATCACTTATTTATAAATTGGCATTGACCTTTCTAAAAATAAACTATATACTGTATAAGTGGTCGTGAGTGGAATTGGCAGACCTCCCGCTAGCCCCATAGGCTAGAAAGGGGACGGGGCAAAGTCGTAGACAGAGTCTTTGTAGGTTCGAAACCTACCGACCATACCAGTTTTAAGCCCCTGCAAGCAAGGTGGCTTATAAGTATTAGAACATAACTATAAGGAAAACATTATGTCAACAACAGTAGAACAACTCAAAGCAGACTTCGAAGCATTCTTAGCCGAGGACGCAAAGTTCACCGCAGGCAATGGTGCAGCAGGTACTCGTGCTCGCAAAGCTCTACAAGAAGTTGCTAAAGGTGTAAAAGCTCGTCGCAATGAAATTACAGCAGAAAAGAACGCCCGCAAAGAAGCCAAGGCCTAATATGAACGACAAGGACAGTATCACGTTTGATGATATTGAAATTGATCTAAGTGATCATGGTGCTGCTCAAGCCAGCACCATGATTGATACTTTAGATACTATTACGTTCACTAGCACTGGATCAGATCAATATTCGGGTATTAGTACAATAACCTTGCCATCTATTAACTACAGTGGTATTGGTGCAACAGCTGGATACAATCCAAATTCTAATTGCCACACTATTAACCCCTCTTGGACTACAGGAACTGGTGGTACTTCATATACTATTAATTCCGGACCGTACACACTTAATAATACCGCCAAAGTTAATATCAATGCCGACGGTGTCGATATAGCCGAAGGTGGCGATATTAAAATTGGTAATGCAAGTCTAAAAGAATTTATGAAGAAGATGGAACAGCGATTATCGATCCTAGTTCCTGATCCTGCAAAACTTGAAAAGTTTGAAGCACTTAAAAAGGCCTACGACCATTACAAGACTATGGAAAGTTTATGTTTTGATGAGCCTATTGAAGAAGAATCTAAGTGAATATCAAAATTTATGATGACTTAATTCCTAAACATCTTCAAGATTATTTTGAATTAAGTATTTTAGGAAGAACAATGATAGAGGATGAAGTAATGCATCCTACTATAGACCTTCGATGTAAGTATGAAAGTACTGCAAACGAAGATGGTGTTAATCCTCTTTCCTTTGTTCATGTATTAAAATCTAGTGCGCATCGATCTAATCACCTAGATAACTTTGCACTAATCCCGCAAGTAGTCTGTCAGGATCTTGGTTTAGTTTTAAAAGAAATAATGGTAGCTAGAATTTATCTTATACTGCCTTACGAAACAAAATTAAAACATTATGCGGCACATCAAGACTTTCCCTTTAAGCATACAGTAGTATTGTATTATGTTAACGATGCAGATGGAGATACTGTGTTCTTTGACAACAACAATAATATTGTTAAATCAGTTTCTCCCAAACGTGGCCGAGTGGTTGTGTTTGATGGAGAAATATATCACGGTGGGGGTGTTCCTAAAAAGGGACCACGCTGTGTTGTCAACTTCGATATATTAACCTAGTAGCAAATAAACATGAATGTTAAACTTTTATCATATAGTCAACCCACAGACGAATTTAGAAATTTGGGCATCGACGATGCGCAGGAACTCATTGCGTATTGCGCCCGTGTGTCTAACCCTAGCAACCAACTCAACACAGAGACGTCAGATAAACTCATTCGATACTTGGTTAAACATCAACACTGGAGCCCACTCGAAATGGTCTCTGCCTGTATCGAAATTACCACAACAAGAGATATTGCCCGACAAATCTTGCGACATAGAAGCTTTAGCTTTCAGGAATTTAGTCAACGATATGCGGACCCTACTAAAGACCTTAACTTTATCACAAGAGAAGCCCGTCTGCAAGATCCAAAGAACAGACAGAACAGTATCGAAGTCGATGATCAACACCTACAAAATGAATGGTTCCGTGCTCAACAACGAGTTATCTATGCCGCACAACGAGAATACGAATGGGCCATCAAAAATGGCATTGCCAAAGAACAGGCCCGTGCGGTGCTGCCTGAAGGCCTAATTGAAAGTCGCCTATATATGAACGGTACATTACGCTCGTGGATTCATTTTATTGAACTACGTTCTGCAAATGGCACACAAAAAGAACATCAAGAAGTTGCAGTTGCTTGTGCTAAAGTAATTGCAACAGTGTTTCCTCTAGCAGAAAGTCTATTGCAAAATGTCTAAAGAATTAGATCAATTTTGCAACAACTACGAAGTTCGTGTACTAAACGATTCTAAGCGTAGAGCAAGATATCATCCCCCTAAATTTTTCACAGATCCCAGTCGTGCTGATCTTATTCGAAACGATGTTGTAGAATACGAAACGGAAAAAGTCTACACTCTAGAAATACCCGAGGGCCGCCTACGTGCATTGGTAGAAATGGAACAGCGATTTTTCAAATGGCAGCAACATAGACCCGGAGAGATTGATATGTTTCAAACACTAATGGACAAAGAACGCGAAGAAGCCAACTTTAGACATACTAATGTTGCTGTCCAAAAGGCTTACGAACAGTATTCGATCATGCTCAATTTGGCAGGCTACCAAAAAAAGTTTTGAGTCAAAAGAGAATCATCTTGACATGTTTCTAGAAAGATAGTATAATTAAAGTGTTCAACAGAGAAAATATACTACTATGGCACACCACTCAAATTATTGGTCATGCTCTCCATTTGCAGACTGGCTTCGTGGCACTAAAAAGCTAGGCGCAGGCACGGCAGAAGAATGGGATGAGTGGACCACCCGGGCTCAAATGAAGCACAACTTCCGCTACTGGTTAGCCGAAGAAGCTCTTGGACACATCCAAGACTTTGTTACATGGCCCGTAAGGAAACTCTATGATATCAAATACTATATTAATAATCGTTGGGTTAGTCGCACTCATAGCCTCACTGCTCATCCCCGCGACATCAAGCCTGGCGCCTGGTGTGATGTCGGTAATCGTTTTTTGCCTTGTCTCTTTAACGAGTTAGTTGACTTTGTTGAAATAGAATCTGCATGGAGTCATATTGCTTGGGGCAGTAAAGAAGATCGTGCCAAATACGATCCTCCATTTTGGGCTAGCGGTTGGTTCCGTTGGCGTACTTGGCGTTGTCCGCAGGCAGGCTTAGACCATCTCGACTGGGCAATGACATTAGTTATGGATGAGAATATGGGAGTTGAAAAAGACAATCCTAACTTTGGCAAGCCCACGGGCCAAGCAGAACGTGCTCGAGAAATCAAAGAACTTTACATTTGGTGGACTCAAACCTATCGTAATCGTCCCGATCCTTACGATGCATCGGGCTGGACAGAATACTGCGAAGCTAGTCGTATTGCCAACGGTGGCAAACTGAGTTTTAGTGGTCATCGAGATAACCCCGAACTTAAAAAGATGAGCGACAAATCACATAAACTACTTCAAAAGATTGAAGCCGCATACGAAAAAGAAGACGAAGCTATGATGATACGTTTGATCAAAGCTCGAGATAGCCTATGGACCTAAATTGTTGTTTAGACTGCGATTCTCAAATAGAGTATAGCGAAAAGTTTGATGCTCACTTTTGCAACACCTGCAATAAATGGACTGAGGATAAATGCAATGACCCAACCTGTGAATACTGTATCGATCGACCAGAAACGCCAAACTAGTGCCTTTAGGCATTGGGTTAACGAACTTTGGATGGAGAATCGCGAAGAACGGTTGCTCTATGGAGAAGAACCTGCTACAATAACACAGTATTGGGAACGCTATAAATATTGGCTTAAGAGAGAATATAAGCATCAACGAGATAAAAAATGAAAGCAGAAACACCAGCGGTAGGTATTATGAAAACAAATGACTTTGGAGACTCTAAGTTTTACAAAGTTGTCTGTGGGTGCGGCCAGCCTGATCACGATATCGATTTTGAAGTTGAAGCAGCCGATACTGGAATTAATATTAATACCTATGTCGTTGCCAAGAGCGATTACTGGAGTGAAACTGTAGACAAACGCTATGACATCGATAATCCATGGCTGCAAGAATGGGATTGGTTCTGGAAAGATCTAGTTAACGGTTTCGTTCGTCGTATAAAATTAACTTGGCAAATATGGACTCAAGGTTATATAAAAACTGAAACTACCATTGCCATGAGTGAACAACAAGCATTCAACTACGCAGAAACTATTAAGTCAGCAATTCAAGATGTCCAAAATTTCAAAAAGTCCTGATCGGCACAGCTTCCAAAAGGGAGGCTATGTCAAGCGTCAAGAGGAAGCAGGCGAAACTGTCAGCGAAGCCTATCTAGACATGTTTGAGAACATAATCAATGCACACGAGCACAAGTTTGACGATCCAAAAACTCATAAAAATAATATGGAATACGATCTATTAACCACCGACTGGATCTTGGATAAGGTTCGGGCCAACGACGGTTATGCTCAAAATTTATATGCAGCCATGTGTAATAGACAATTCCAAAAATTGGATGTTATGCCCGTTCTTAAAGATGAACGTTGGTCGTGCTCTTGGCGTTATGCCGGGGGCATAGTTGCAGACATGCGCCAAGAAGGCGATTACATTGATTGGTACTGTTCGGGTATCGGCGGGCAGAATCTCGAATATGAAGGAACTATGACCGAAGAACAATGGAAAGCCAAGACCGGCTATGTTCCTGAGAGTATTGTTACTGATGAGATAAAACAAGATCTAAAGCAATTAGGTTGGATTGTGTTAGATGAAGAAGATGATAACCGTTAAGGAGGTTAGAGGACAACCAAAATGACATATATGTTATACGAAGTTTGGGCCGAGGACGAAGACGGCCATAATGAATTATTGGATACAACTGCTAGCCAAAAGGAAGCATTTGAAATAGCCAAATCTAGTCTGAACGATGGCTATGTATCTGCTGTAGTTTATCAAGAAAACGAAGACGGTGAGTCTGTACCCGTTAAAACTTTTCAAAATGATCCACTTGACAATTAGATAGAACGATGCTATAATATAAGTATTGTTAATTAATAGGAGTGCGATAATGGCAACTAAGGCAAAACATCTAGCAGACGCTCGTGCAGCCAAAGGTAAAGATTTTAGTCCGAAATGGGATGGACACGAAACTTGGGATACTAATCAGTTCCTGCGTCATTTTCATGTTGCTATGAGTTGGTATCGACTAGAGTCCAGTGGTAAAGAACTTAAACCCAAAGTGATCAATTGGATGAGTGCTAACGGCTACACCAAAGATCAAATTGCAGAATTCAAGAAGACCAAAGACAATCGCTGTGGGACAACTGTAGGCGCCATTGCTGCCTGTTTGCTTAAAGGTATGCCTCCTGTTCGTGCAGACTTTAATGATGGACGCAGTTCGGTAGTTTGGTTAGGGCAAGCTATTGCTAAAATTGTAGCAGAAGGCAAAGATGATGTAGACGATTCTGAAGAAGTCGAAGTTAAACCCACAGGTCCTGTTGTTAGCATTCAAGAAAGAGTGCGTGAAGCATCTTACAAAATGACTGAAGAAATTGAAACAGCTATTGAAGCGTTTCAAACTGATCCAGAAACTTTTGATCCCAAAGCATTTAAAGTTCTCAACTTGCTTAAAGCTCATCAAGCCAAAGCAGCCCACGCTCGCATCATTAAAGATTTCTACGCTAGAGATCTAGATGAGCTTATAGAAACGGCAACAACTAAAGATGAACAACTTAAAGAAGCCTACAGTCATTTAAGCAAAGTGCAATTGCGAAAGATTACAGCGTTCTATCAAGAAATTGTTAGTGCCTGCGAGATGTTGGCGCAAGAAGCCAAGGTCAATCGCAAGCCTAAAGCTAAAAAAGCCGTGCCTGCCGAAAAGATTGTGGCTAAACTCAAGTACAAGAAAGCAGACGAGCCGTTAAAATTGGTATCAATTAATCCTGCAGATATACTGGGTGCAAAAGAACTATGGACTTACAACACCAAGAGTCGCAAATTAGGCAAGTATGTTGCTGAAGAGTTCCGAGACCTAGGTGTTAAGGGAACAACTATTACAGGTTTCAGCGAAGCTAAAAGTGTGCAAAAAACTCTGCGTAAACCTGCAGAGCAAATTAAAGCATTTAAAGACAGCGGTAAAGTGCAACTGCGTAAATTCCTAGACGAAATTAATGCTGTAGACACACGCATGAACGGCCGTATTAGCGAAGACATAATCTTGTTGAAAATTGCCTAATGTTTAGTTTGGAGTTTGATAAATACTGGTATGAACAATACCAATATCGATCAAACTCTAACAGACTTAAGCAAAGTTCTTAAGGATCTTGTTGATGCGGCTCACCAGCCTGTAGCCCAAGAAATAACCCAATTCTTAGAATTCCGTGCCCGAAAAGGAGAAGGAAATTTTGGTAAGGGCATTATTTGGAGCGGCGACGGCGTTACTAAGCAACTGGTTTTTAACGGAAATCCTGGCCGATTTTTCTCTTCTGAAAACATTGACCTAGACAAGGACAAGCATTTCTCGATTGGAAATAGTGTTGTACTATCAACTAAAGAATTGGGATCGTCTGTAGTTAAAAGTAATCTACAGACAGTGGGTAGACTCAAGGGTTTGATTGTTGACGGCTCATTAAACATTAATCAATACCTAATCTATAACGGAACTACTGATAGACTAGGCCTAGGAACTGATGCTCCCAATGCGGCACTAAGTGTTGCAGAAAATGCCATCGAAGTTATGCTAGGCACTAACGATGCATTTCACGGAATGGTCGGTACATTTGCCAGCACAGATTTTGATATTGTTACAGATAATACCACACGCATTGCAGTTAAAGCCAACGGCAATATCGAACTAGGAAATCCCAATCGTAATCCTATACAGGTTAAAATTAACGGCAAGTTAAGCATCGGGGTTGAGAATCCAGATCCGGCAGTTGATCTACATGTTGCTGGTGCTGTTCGATTCGGCGGACATGTTCATATGTATGCAGGAACTCCCCCTCAAGAAGGCACTTACTCTGTGGGCGACATTGTTTGGAACACAGGCGCTAGAGTAGGCACTGGCGTAGGTTGGGTGTGTCTAAGAGCTGGTAGTCCAGGTGCTTGGTATCCATTCGGCGAGATCAAAGAACGAGGTTAACATATGGGCGATCATGCCCTTGTTATCGGCAACGGCGAAAGTCGAAGCAAGATCGATTTAAATAGATTTAAAGATACACATTTATTTGTGGGCTGTAATGCCTTGCATAGAGACATTGTAGTTGATCATCTTGTCTGCTGCGACCACCGAATGGTTCGTGAAGCTCTAGAAAATCCCACAACTGCCAATACAACAATACATGTTCGAGATAACTGGCATCACTATTTTAGAAAAATAGAAAAGAATAAAAACGTAAAACTTCTACCTGACTTGCCTTATCAAGGAGAACTTCGTCCAGACAAGCCAGTACATTGGGGTTCGGGCCCATACGCTGTTCTTATTGCCGCACAATTAAATTTACCAACAGTATCATTAGTTGGATTTGATCTATACGGAAGACAGGACCTTGTAAACAACATCTACAAGGGAACCAATAACTATTCTAATCCAAATTCTAGTGCTGTTGATCCTAGCTACTGGATTTATCAAATTGGAAAACTTTTTTCATTGTTTCCCCATATTCAATTTAACATTATCAATACCGAAGGTTGGAAGATGCCCACAGAATGGCAATACGATAATGTTAAAAAAGAATCTATTGGTGTTGCATTACCTATAAATACCCTGTATAATTAATCTATACACACAGGCACAGCGGACTTTTTACGTCATTCATCCCGCTTTATAAACTCTGCATGTCGTCAAACTTGCTCATTATTAAGGAGACTAGAGATGGCAAAATTTTACTCGACAAAAACTTACGGAAACGACAGAGGACTGTCATGCTGTTTTAGACAATGGCGTGCCACACACAGCCACTGTTCTACATTACATGGTTATTCAATTGGCATTAAATTAATATTTGAATGCGACACACTAGATGATAAAAACTGGTGTATGGACTTTGGTGGGCTTAAAGAATTCAAGGCATGGGCTGATGACATGTTTGATCATACCTTGGTTATTGCGGCTGACGATCCCCATCTAAACACATTTCAAAAGCTAAACGAAATTGCTGGCGGATTCAAAAACAGTGGTATATGCAATCTACGTATAGTAGAAGGTGTAGGCTGTGAGATGTTTGCTAAAATGTGCTATGACAAAATGGCAGAACTAATTGCCAGTGGCGACATGAGATATCCTATTAATCCAACAGTAAGAGTTAAATCTGTTGAGGTATTCGAACATGGTGCTAACTCAGCTACATACGAAGGCTAAATGAATAGCATTGAAAAAGTATGGGCCCGGGCAACTGGACATTTAATGGGGAACACGGATGAGGATCGTCCGGATGTTCCTATCTTAACTTTAAGAGAAGCTCGTTGGGCTCTATTCTTTAAAACATTCTGGGTAATCATACACGTTATAACCTGTTGCTTTATTATTGCCAACACCATCAGGCACTGGTAAATAATAATATGCGCACATTTAATATCAACGCTTTACCTATTAGCAACAACTTACCATTTGTTCTTATTGCCGGTCCTTGTCAAATCGAAAGTCAACAGCATGCCGAAGATACCTGTGCTAGGCTAATTGCCATCACAGAACTGCTTGGCATCCCGTTAATATATAAGAGCAGCTTCGACAAAGCCAATCGTTCTAGTATTTCTACACAACGAGGCATAGGCATTGACGAGGGATTAAAAGTTCTTAACGGCATTAAGCATCAGTTTGGAGTGCCTGTTTTAACTGACATTCACGAAAGTTGGCAGGCAAAAGAATGTGCCGATGCAGGTATCGACATACTGCAAATTCCCGCATTCCTTTGCCGCCAAACTGATCTGTTAGTAGCAGCTGGCGAAACAGGATGTGTGATCAATGTTAAAAAAGGTCAGTTTCTTGCACCACACGATATGAAAAATGTTGCAGAAAAGATTGCCTCAACTGGCAATCAACGTATTATGTTATGCGAAAGAGGATACACTCATGGATATAATAATCTTGTTGTTGATATGCGTAGTTTACCCATTATGGCTGGCACCGGGTATCCAGTGGTCTTTGATGCCACACATAGTGTTCAGCAGCCTGGAGGAATGGGATCACGATCCGGCGGAGATCGAACTATGGTGCCATACTTGGCCAGGGCGGCTGTAGCAACTGGTTCAGTTGCTGCGGTCTTTATGGAATGCCACGAGGATCCAGATCGTGCTCCAAGCGACGGACCTAATATGATTAAACTTGACGACCTAAGCGATATACTGAAAGACTTAGTAGAAATAGACAATGTGGTCAAAAGAAAATCTCACTAAAGAACAGTGGCGACACTATAAAAAATTTGGCTTTCCTCCTACAGAAACTCTTGTAGAAGAGCCAATCCCTGTTCCTGTGCAAGTTCACACTGAAACAATTTCTGTATTATGTGTTAGATTTGGCACACGATACGGTAGAGAATATGTTGAGCGGTTGCGCAACATGGTTGCTAGACATCTAACAGTTCCCTATGAATTTTATTGTCTGACCGATGATCAGCACCCAATTGAAGGTGTTCACAGTATTGTTAGATCCAATGAAGGATATGCCAAGGGTTGGTGGCACAAGGTTCACATGTTTGATCCTGGATTGAATCTAAAAGGCAGAATTTTATATTTTGATCTTGATATTGTTATACATCATAATATAGACAAACTAATAATAGGTCGCAATCAAGAGTTTCTTGGAATCAGAGACTTTAATAGAAAATTCAATCCCCAATGGAATATTCTTAATAGTTCTGTTATGAGTTGGCCAGCGGGACTACACACCGACATATTCACAGCATTTAAAACTAATCCCAAGCAGGCTCAAAAGCTACACGGCGATCAAGATTGGATTTGGCAAGTGGCTAAAAGCAGAATAACATTCTGGCCTGAAAAATGGATAATGAGCTATAAATGGGAAATTAGAGATCGCAATGAATTAGTGTATCAGGGCGGTAAAAGATATTTTAAAGATGTTCGCAGTCCGAAAGTGCATCCAGAATGTTCTGTTAGTGTATTCCACGGTGATCCAAAACCTGACGAAGTTATGGATCAATTTATCGTTGACAACTGGCGGTAATCATGCTATAATAGTAGCATGACTAATACTATTACCTCCGAAGCCCTACGCACTCTACTTCTTGAAAATGAGTGCATTGTAGAATTTACCAAAGTAAATGGAGAGATACGATCTATGCCTTGCACACTTAAGGCAGAGTTTATTCCCGATCCTATTCCCGCTCCAAATTTCCCACATTTTACTAACACAGATAATCCTATCGACTTTCCCGTAGTAAAGAAAGAAAAGAAAGTGAACCCAGATGTAATGAGCGTTTGGTGTTTGGACAAAAAGGAATGGCGTTCCTTCCGTATCGCCAATGTAATTTCAGCGAAAGTAAAAGAATGACAAAACGTATTGGCTTTGCCTGCAAGTGGATAGACGGTCCCAGTCAGATCGACGGGATCAAACAGGCTGACAATTGTAAACAGTATAACACTGGTAGCACTACTGTCGCTTGGTTAAATAGACAGACTAAACAGGTTGCAGAACAAAAGCTATGGGACCTAATGGTAGGCAACATCGAAGCTACTCGTAAACTAGTAGAATTAGTTGGAGAACAACATGAAGATCTTAGAATGGTACGACTCAGTAGCGATATACTACCTGTATATACTCAGCAGGATTGGTGCGGGTTTTGGCGGCGTGGCGATGTCCGAGCCTATTGCGAAAGAGCATTTGGAGAGGTGGGAGATCTGGCTCGCAAGAGGGGTGTTCGGTTGTCTATGCATCCTGGTCAGTTCACTGTGCTTGCATCTATTAACGAAGGTATTGTAGAACGATCAATCGAAGAGTTCGAGTACCATACTGATATGGCTCGCTGGATGGGCTACGGCAAAACGTTTCAAGACTTCAAGATCAATGTGCATATTTCAGGCAAGCAAGGTCCTGAAGGTATCCGCAGAGCATTGACTAGACTTTCACCTGAAGCCAGGAATTGTATTACAATTGAAAACGACGAAATGACTTGGGGTATCGATTCTAGCATAGAACTAGTAAACGACTGTGCCCTAGTACTAGATATTCATCACCATTGGATTAACTCAGGAGAATATATTGAAGCAAATGACGACCGTGTTAAAAGGATTATTGATAGTTGGCGCGGTGTGCGGCCTGTTATACATTATAGTGTTTCACGGGAAGACGTTGTTGTTGACCATGCCACAGACACCCTTCCCGCCCTTGATGCGCTAATTGAATCCGGACACAAAAAACAAAAGCTCAGAGCACATTCAAACTTCTACTGGAATACAGCAGCAAATGAATGGGCCTTGAGCTTTAGAGACCAATTCGATATCATGTGCGAAAGCAAGGCCAAAAACTTGGCCAGCTTTGCACTTTACGAACAAGCTAAAGAATTAGGCTTGTGATTTTGGTTTCTTTGGAGCAGGCGGCTTTTTAGCTGTTGTAGGCTTTTTGGCAAACTGTTGCTTCTTTGGGGCTGCTTTCTTTGCAGGAGCAGCCTTTTTCTGTGGTTCTGCTTTTGGTGCTGCCTCAACTACTGCCGCTGGCACAACAGCATCTGGAACAACTACCACTGCATCAACTGCCGGAGCAGGTGATGGTACCAACTCAATTACTGGTGCTGCCTCTACCTTATATGGAACTTCCGCAGTTTGTTCTGCTGGCTTAGAACCAAATAGTTTCTTTAATAAACCGATCATATTAAAATCTCCTTGTAGGTTATTTATACACTAAATACAGGATGGCGCTACATTTCATCAAATACCTACACGAAGATACTAATACTAGAGAAATTGTTCAAAATCGGTTGAGTTTTGGCAAGGAAGAACTTGATCCCGTAATGAGTAAAGATACTCTCGACTATCATTATTCAGGCCTAGCTGCCAAGTATTTTGAAAGATACAATGCCGGAGAAGGTGATTCTAAATTTAATTATGGCGGCGCAATGTTGCATAATTTGTACTTTGGAAATCTAACTCCTCCGAGAGCTGCTAATAAACCTACAGAAGCAGCAGGTGAATTAATTGACAGCGTTTACAGCAGCTTTGACAAGTTTAAAGAAGCTGTAGAAAAAGAAGCGATGGCTATTCAAGGTTCCGGTTGGGTCTATATGGATACTGCGGGCAAACTGCATACCATTCCCAATCACGAATACAAAAAAGGCATGAAGATTGCTCTGCTTATTGATTGGTGGGAACACGCTTGGGCATTAGATTACCAACAGGACAAAGTCAAGTATCTAAATAATATTTGGCGTATTATCGACTGGTCTGTCGTTAACGACCGCTTAATAGGAGAATGATATGTTAGAAACATTATTTTGGTTAGCACTAGGTGCATTTATTGGTTGGAATTTCCCTCAGCCCGACTTTGCCAAAACAATTCAGGCTAAAATACTAAGTCTGTTTAAAAAGGGTTAAGGATGGCCTATTCAGCAAAAGTAATCGACCATTATGAAAATCCCAGGAATGTCGGATCTTTTGACAAGAGTGATACTGATATCGGTACTGGTATGGTTGGTGCCCCTGCTTGTGGCGATGTTATGAAACTACAAATAAAGGTAGATGAAAATGGTATTATTAGCGATGCTCGTTTTAAGACATATGGATGCGGTTCAGCAATCGCCAGCTCGAGTCTTGTCACTGAGATGGTTAAAGGAATGCACATTGATGCTGCTAGTAATATTCGTAATAGCGAGATTGCAGAAGAATTAGCTCTACCTCCAGTAAAAATACACTGTAGTATTCTAGCAGAAGATGCGATTAAAGCAGCGGTAGCCGATTACAAGAACAAGCATGATTACCCTAACTGATCGAGCGGCTGCAAAGGTTAAAGAATTATTGCATAAAAAGGCATGTAAGGGTATTCGAATAGGTGTAAAAACCACAGGATGTAGTGGACTTGCTTATGTGTTGGAATATTTGAGAGATGATAAATTTGATCCCTACGATAACAATATTACCTATCCGGATTTTGTTATTAAGGTAAATGTCAAGGACAGTGTCTATCTACAGGGCCTAACTATGGATTGGGTTAAAAACGGATTAAATGAAGGATTTGATTTTCAGAATCCTAATGAGCGAGATCGTTGCGGATGTGGTGAAAGTTTTAGAGTCTAATACTTTCCTACAGGCAGTTCAGTACTAGCCGGCATATTCCATATCTGTTTGCGCTCAACTCCTTTACGCTGTGCAAACTTTTTAGCATCACACTTTGAGCACACATGGAAGTAGTTGTTGCTTAATCTTCTATGATCCATATTTTTCAAATCACGATTAAACTCGTAGTCGCAGTTATCGCAACGAAAGACAGCAACTGTTTTTCTTCTAGTGTATTCGTGTTCAATACCTAGCTTACTGATCCTAACATATTGACTTTGTTGAGTTTCTTTTTTTAAGAACATTCTGTATTTACATTCGGCTTATAAAACTTTGGGCTAAATAGTAGAGCAACCATAAATCTTAGGATCTACCATGGCAAGAAAAATTATTGATATCGGCGTTGTAGGCAACGACGGCACAGGCGACAGTATTCGCGACTCGTTCCGCAAAGTGAACGACAACTTTCGTGAGCTCTACAGCTCATTAGGTCTAGGCGAAAAGCTAACTTTTAAGAATCTAGATGATACACCCAGCAGTTATTTTGGACAAGAAAATGCAATTGTTTCTGTTAACAATACAGAAACCGGTGTTGTTTTTAAACAGCTAGTAAATGGTTCTGGTATTTCGTTAGATTTCACAACCAACGAAAATGAAATTAGAATTAGTTCACAGTTTTCGGAAGTAGTAGGTGATATTAGTCCACAGCTAGGCGGAGATCTAAGTGCAAGATCGGGTGGAGATCAGTGGAGAATCAAAGACCTGGGTACAACAGCCTCTCCTCTTTCTCCTATTTACGAACACGAAGCAGTTAACAAGCGTTATGCAGATAGCAAAATTGCCCGTGCAGGCGTTAACGCTGTTGATCCAAGAACTGGGTTAAGAACCCCAGCGTGGGGAACAATGAGTGGCCCACTAATACTATCACGTGATCCAGAACCCGATGATGACGAAGTATACGACGGTTTAATTGCAGCAACTAAGAGATACGTTGATAATTCTGCATTTGGTAGTATAGTAAACTTGTATGTTGCAACATCTGGAGAAGATGATCGGGTTGGTGTCAGTGCAGGATTACAGGGTCGTGCTTTAGCCTATGCCTATAGAACTATCGAAGCAGCACTTAAGAGAGCAGAAGAAATAGTACTAGAAGCTAGAGACGAAATTGGACCTTACAAGAAAACACTAACTTATAATAATGGAGCCGGCGAGTGTACTCTAGAAGATATTGAAAACGCACCAGCAAGCGGTTCGGGATTCTCCGGAATTCCATTAATGAGTGTTGATGGTGTTGTGATTAATTCGGTAGGTGTTAACTATCAACCCGGAGATGTATTAACTGTTCTTGGAGGCACAAACATTGAGCCTGCAAGATACGAAGTTCTTTCAATTACAGAAGCAGGTGGTGTACTAACAGTTAGACAATTATCGTCTGGTGTCTACACTGCTCTGCCTGGCAGCACAGCAATTTCTTGCAGCGACAACAGTAATTTTGGTAATGGTGTTACACTAGATTTAACCTATAAAGTCAATAACGTACAGGTAATTAGTGGCGGTAATAGCTATGGCCTAGTATCTGTTAGAATTTCAGGTGGCGGTGGTGCAGGGGCATTTGGTACTGCTGATGTTTTTTCGGGAGTTGTACAAAGTATTACTATCACTGACCAAGGTACTGGATTTACCAGTTTACCGTTAGTTGAAGTAAGTCTTCCAAGATTCCTTATTAAGACAGAAGGATATCGAACAGACTTTACAGGAGATGTAACTACATCAACACCATTTGCCATTAGAAGTAGAGATATTAGAGAAGGTCTGTATCTGAGAGGAGAAAGCTCAGGAGCATTGGCACAGATTTTATCTCACAACGGATCGTTGGATAGTAGTGGTAATGAAATATTCGATGTTGATTTGAAATTTGGTACATTTGAAATCGGTGAAGTAATATCATACGGTGATGTTACTAAGAAAATTCAAATCAGTATATTATTAGAAACTGGAGTCTACGAGGAAAACTTACCTTTAAGGATTCCTAACAACGTATCGATTATCGGCGATGAATTTAGACGTTGTATCATTAGACCAAAACCTGGACTAAGTTCTAGTCCATGGGCGTTTATACACTTTAGAAGAGACTTAACTGTTGGTGTTATTGGCACTGATCAAATAACTATTGCCGATAGACTATTTGGTCATCACTATCTGCAGGATAGTTCACAACCAGTTTATCCACTAGTTAATAATCGTGGATTCTATAGAGCCGCTGCACAGCTATTAATTTTAAACAGACAATTTATTCAGGCTGAAGTAGTTGGATGGATTGCTGATCAATCTGCTAAGGGTATATCACCATTTGCTCCAAATTTTATCTACGATGAAGAGCTTTGTCAGCGAGATGTAGGTCTCATTATTGATTCAATGGTATTCGATTTAAAGTGGGGAGGTAGTAATCGAACTATTTCTGCCGCATTAAAATATTACGGCAATGCCAGTGGATTAATAGCAATTGGTGCTCAATTATCACAAACAATTGCTGCAATTCGTAGATTAGGAGTTCTTGCACAACTAGTAATTAGAAACGTAGAAATACAAGAAACGTTCCGATCTACATATCCACAAATTATAGACGGTGCATTTATTGCAGAGGTAGGAACTGGTGGTACTTCGTTTAATATTTCAGCTGCTACAAATACTAACCCCATAGCTATTACTACATCATCTGCTCACGGTCTAGTAGATGGGGATCAAATTTTAATAAGCAATGTTGTAGGTATGACTGAAATTAATGGCAACGACTATTACGTTGATGTCATAGATGCTACATCATTCTATCTTTATAACAATGCTGCATTAACTAGCAGCGTTAATGGTGTAGGAATAGGAGTGTACACTTCAGGTGGTAGTGCCACTAACACTGGCGGAGTTGTTGGTGCATTGATTAATGCTGTTATAGATGTAATCGATAACTCCGGAAGCGTTAACTATCCTAAAGACAACGACCAAATGGACGTTATGTTGTGTAATGATGCTGTTCGATTACAGGCAGTTACGTTCCAAGGGCATGGCGGGTTTGCCATGGTACTTGACCCAGAAGGACAAATCCTTGCTAAATCTCCCTACGCTCAGGAATGTGCATCATTCTCTAAGAGCATAGGTAGACAGACATTTGCTGGCGGACAATACATTGACGGGTTTGCTGGAAACTTAAAATTTAAAATTATTAATAAAGATAGTCCAACATTTTTACGTGTGGGTGAACTGAAGCGTATACCTCAATTACCAGCATCGTTTATTGTTGAAGATACTGTTTATAGAATTAACTATGTAAGAGATTACACATTTAACACAGCAGGTTCGACAGCATCTTTTGTACTTGACGAAACTACACCTTGGCCATATGACTTGTTTACTTACAACGAAGAAATATGTTTTAGAGATGTTGGATTAATTATTGACGGCGTCGGCTATGACATTGTATTTGGTACTAACTATCATGCTAGACGTTCTGGCCTATCATACAGACTTGCTGCGGCCATTGTGGTTGTTGAAGACCAATTAGATTTAACTGTACAGGCCATAGAGGAAGCACATGACCAAGCATCTAGTTATCTAACAACAACACCTGCTGCACAGTCAATAGTTGAAACTAGCAAAATTACTATTGCAAATATTGTGAGGAACGGAAGCACATTTGCACCGGCTCTATCATTTACAAATCCTGCAGGATTAGCAGCCAATAGAGTAAATGCCAGCGCACTACTACAGGCCAACATAGAATTTATTCAAGACGAAACTGTAGGCTACATGATAGCCACTTACCCATCATTGGTATTCGATCAAACATTATTTGCTAGAGACATTGGGTATATAGTCGAAGCACTGGTCTACGACATTGTCTATGGTGGCAATAGTGAAACTAGAAAAGCTGGATTAAAATATTACGACGGTGTTGGAGATTTGATAGAATTACAAATTCCAATCGGTCAATTGACTCAAACTGTAGCTGGCATTAACTATGCCAAATATTTGGCCAAACAGGTTATATTAGATCTTTCTCCAGTAACAACCTATACAGCTACTCCTAGAGTTCCTGGCACAGTCAGCGATGCTGCCATTCAATCCGTTATCGAAACATTAATATCAGATGTGGCCACTACAGTATCATCTGGTACTGCTCCAACTGCTGAAACACTGCCTGGTCTAGTTGGGTACTCTTCAACATTACTTGCTGCACGATCAACACTGGTCGCAGAGAAAGCAGACATTCAACAGGCTGTTATAGATTTTGTTAATGAAAATGCCAACGTCTACGAAGTGTTGATGCCTGGTAATAGATCTATGTTGTCTAATGACTACACACAGATCAACGACCTGGGTTATGGTATTGTTGTAAACAACGGAGGATTGGCAGAGTGTGTCAGTATGTTTACCTACTACTGCCATATTTCATATTACTCAATTGGCGGCGGGCAAATTAGATCTATCGGCGGATCAAGTGCTCACGGAAATTATGCTCTAGTAGCTGAGGGAAGTGACCCATTAGAAGTTCCAACCCCGGTTTCGTTGTATTACGATCTTGCACAATCTGCAACTTGTTATGCACCGTCTGGATTCTATGAAACTGAAGTTAATGGTCTTATTATATATGTGACCAATTACACTTATCCTCCATTACCTAACGGTGAACTAGAAGTTGACCACGGGCTAGGAACCATGTTTAGGTATCCAATTACTGGAGCCACAACATCAGGTCTACCGCCTGGAGTATCTAGACTTAGTCTCCGAAGTTCAGAGGGAGCGGGTATTGATGGATTAGCCGCTGTTATTGCCGATGGCGATGTTATATCAATTAGACAAAATTCTACCACGGTGTTAACAGGCAATGCGGTGGATGTTGCTGTTCGTCCTAGTACTGGTCTTGTTCTTGCAGAATCGCCAGAAGTTTATCGTGTGCTACAATTTGATGCATATTCTGATCCAGAAGGTGCTAGAACAATTACTATTTCGATATCAACTCCTGCTGTAATTACTAGAGTGGGTCACGGACTGCAACCTGGATATCAAATAACATTAACAACCACAGGTACACTGCCAACTGGATTGAGTGTGGGTGTTGTCTATTATGTTCAATCAGATGGTTGGACTGAGGATAGTTTTAGAATAGGCACAGCAAAACGAGGTACACCGATAGCTACTAGCGGTAGTCAAAGTGGTACGCAGGCCTATGAAGTATTCGGTCTAGCGCAAACTACACTTAGAGAAAATTATAACTATATCGATCTTACAGTAGATCCAACTCAGCCATTTGTAACTAGTGCGGCAGTATGTACAATTTCAATTGGCAATCCAGGAGTAATAAGTCTAGCATCACACGGGTTTAATGCTGGAGATGCTATTCGATTTACCACAACTGGAGTATTGCCCATTGGGCTGTCCACTACTAGAATATTCTTTGTTAAAAACGTTTTAACTCCTGACACATTCACTGTAACAGATGAGGCAATTAGTGCCAGTACTGAAATTGAAACCAGTTTTATACAAAGCGGTGTTCACCGTGTAGGTAAAGTTGTAGGTCGTGCTGGAGACAGCACGTTTGCTGTAGTTCCAATTAGCGGTGCTGAAGCGGCAAGATTGATCGGCACTAAAATTGTATTCAAAGCAACTACCTATACAGTACAAGGTTATCAAAACGAAGCGGTCACCGGACAGGCATACGGTCTTATTACTATTAGCCCTCCGCTAAATGACTCACTGGTATATTTTACAAACTTACCCACTCTTAAATCTTCTACGGGTAAAGACGAACCGGGAACGTTAACTATTCGTATTTCGTTGACTCGTGTAACTTCACATGATTTATTAGAAATTGGTACTGGTTCGTATGCTGATACTAACTATCCTAATGAAATTTACGGGCCTGCTGTAAATGCTCTAGATCCGGATTCCGAAACTCAGGAACGTAGTGTAGGACGAGTATTCTACGTAACCACAGATCAATTTGGTAATTTCTCTGTTGGTCCTTATTTCCGTGTTGACCAAGGTACTGGAAGTGTTACATTTGCAGCATCAATTGCATTGTCAAACTTAGATGGTCTAGGATTTAAACGCGGTGTACCTGTTTCAGAATTTTCAACAGACAGTTCGTTCTCGGATAACGCCACTGATACTGTACCAACAGAAAATGCTGCTAGGGGATACATTGAACGTAGATTAGGAACTAGTCATACAGGTAGTCCAATATCACAGGCCAGCTTGATTCCTGCATTTAGCGGCGGATTCTTGTCCTTAGATGGACAACTTCCAATGAAAGCCAATCTAGATGTTGGTGGGTTTAAAATTGCCAACATGGCGGATCCTACAGATCCAACCGATGGTGTTAATCTTAGAAGTTTAACTCTTAACAATCTAGCTGACTTTCAGGCAACTAATCCTAGAAGCGGAGATATATTAACATTTACTGGTGCTGGAAATTTTGCACAAAACTCTGCGATGGTAGGTGATATTAGTCTTAATATTGATTCAACCGCTAACACTGTTGATGCACAAATCAACCCAGGTGTTATTACCAATACAGATGTAAATGCTGCGGCAGCTATTGTTCAAAGCAAGTTAGCTATGACTGCTGCATCAACAAGAGCAAATGCTACCGGTATTACACAAGCTGATCGAGGACTAGCCAGTTTTGACAGCGTACAATTTACAGCAACTGATGGATGGTTAACTGTAAAAGACAATGGTCTTACTTTAGCTAAACTTGAACAAGTTCCTACCAAAACAGTATTAGGAAATTCATCACTGGTAACTGGCAATATTACTGCTGTGCCATTCAGTTCTATTGCTGACCTAGGCGGAGCAATTAAAAAATCTCAATACAATACAGGCACTGGTTATTTGAGAAGAATTGGTTTCACTTCTACTAATGATACTGACTATGCCATAGTAGATGAATCTAGCTCAAATGCTGTAAGCACGTTGGTTAAACGAGACAGCAATGGCGACTTCGGAGCCAGGAATGTAAGCGTTGAAAGACTGTTAGTTGATACAAAAACCATATTAGATACAACAACATCTGCTACAGGCGGCTATACACAGATATATGGTTTCTTAAGTCAGGTGGGTATCTTGATTGGTGATGGCAGCGTTGCAACTGATCGACGAACATTTTACGATAATGATGCGCATGTGTTTAGAACTCAAAATGGATTGAGTAATGCTCCGATTACCGTTGGATCAATAACTACTCCTGTCATAACAACAGGTGCTGCAGGAACCAGTGGAACAATTACTGGTTTATGGACATTGACTGCTGGAAGTAGATTACAAGCAACTTACTCTGCTGACCTAGCAGAATATTACGAAGGTGATCGAGAATACCCTGTGGGAACAGTATTAGTGTTTGGTGGCGATAAAGAAGTAATGATGTCTAGTTCACACGAAGATCATAGAGTCGCAGGAGTTGTAAGTGATAATGCTGCTTACATCATGAACGGTGCATGTCCTGGACTTAAAAATCTAATAGCACTTCAAGGTCGAGTTCCTTGCAGAGTAGTAGGACAGATCAAGAAGGGAGATTTGATAGTAACTTCAAATATACCCGGAGTAGGAATATCGGCAGGTGGTATTGCCAAAACTGGAACAGTGATTGGCAAGGCTATATCGGATTACAATTCAGATCACATTGGCACTATTGAAGTTGCCGTAGGAAGAACATAATGTCTAGACAAACAATAAATTCAGGTTCTGCTCCGATACTGTGGAGTACAGTCGACGAAGCATTTAATAAAATAAATGACAACTTTACCGAGTTGTATCTAAGCGTTGGGGGTGGTGGCGCTGTTGATTTAACTTCGTTAAATTCAAATATTGTGCCTGGAGAAAATGAGACCTACGATCTAGGGTCTGCAACCAAAAGATGGAGAGATATCTATCTAAGCGGTAATTCAATACATCTAGGTTCAGCAATAATAACATCGCAGTACGGAGCAGTTAATCTTCCAGCAGGTTCAACCATCGGTAGTCTAGCATTAGACGAAAGTTATTTTAAAACTATTGCCGTTTCTGGGCAGGCAAATATTGTAGCTGACACCGGAACCGATACATTAACTATTGCAGCCAGTAATGGTATTGCAATAACCACAAGTGCTAGTACTGATACGCTGACCATTGCCAACAGTGGTGTGTTATCTAACGCAGGTGGTGCTGGTATTACAGTTAGCGGCGCTACAGGAAATGTAACTATTTCTAATGCAGGGGTATTATCGGCAATTGCAGGTTATGGTATAAGTGTTAGTGGCGGAACAGGAAATGTAACTATCGCTAATACTGGTATTGTAAGCGTTATTACAGATCCAGGATCTGGTATTTCATTAGATACCAGTGTACCAGGCACGGTTCGAATTACCAACGCAGCACCTAGTGTTCCACAAAATATTTTCCAAACTATTGCAGTAAGTGGTCAATCAAACGTGGTAGCAGACAGCACATCAGATACATTGACCTTTGTTGACGGCACAGGAATCAGTATCACTACCAATGCTTCTGCAGATAGCATAACATTTACTAACTCAGGAGTAACTAGCTTTGCAGTCTCGGGTGTAGGCTTAAACGTTAGTGCAGCAACAGGATCTATAACATTATCGAATACAGGCGTTGTGGCAATTTCAGCAGGCGACGGAATTTCCATTAATCAAAGTACTGGAACGGTTATTGTTACCAACACAAGATTTGGATTTACTTCTATTGCGGTGGGTGGTCAAAGTTCTGTACTAGCTGATAACAGTACGGATACATTAGTATTAGTAGCAGGCGAAGGTATACAATTAACAACTAATGCAGTCAGTGATAGTATCACATTTGATGTGACCTATTTGAAAGGTTCTGTATTTTCAGACGCATCTACAATGGTTATCAACGGTGCTACTGGTACAGTGGTTGGACCTGTTGCAACATCAAGTTTGAGAACTAGTGAATTGTCAGTTTATTTAGGCGGAGAGGCCGGCGAAGTCAGCGGATCTAATTATACTGTTGGAATTGGGTTCCGGGCGCAAAAAACAAATCCTGCAGGGTACACCGTAGGTATTGGTTCTTATGCAGGTCAAACTAATCAATCTCAGGCGGCAGTTGCCGTAGGTTCTAATGCAGGCGAAACAAGTCAAGGGTTTCAATCAGTGGCACTCGGTGTATATGCCGGTCAAACTAACCAAGGTGATAATGCTATTGCTATTGGAAATCAAGCAGGTAAAACTAATCAACCAGCAAATAGTATTGTATTAAATGCCAGTGGTGCTGTTCTTAATGGTGTGGCCGCTGGCTTCTATGTTGCTCCGATTAGAGAAGTCACTGGCCCACAAGTATTGTACTACGATCCAACAGGTAAAGAAATCACTTGGGGACCAGTACCAAGTGGGGGTGGAGGTGGTGTTAGCATCAGCAGTTATGAATTTAATGTGGCCGGCGATGACTCTACTCAAAGAACAATTTTCTCTGGAGAGACACTACGTTTTGCGGGGGCCGGTGGGATTACAACTGCCACAGACGGTGAAGGACGAGTTACGATTACTGGCCCAACATTGGCCACTGTGGCTACCACAGGTGCGTATTCTTCCTTAACAGGATTGCCAACTATACCTGCGGCTTACTCTGCAACCAGTATTGATGCACTTAGCGACGTTGATACAACTACTAGTGCGCCCTCAAACGGTCAAGCACTTGTATGGAGTTCTGCTAGTAGTAAATGGCTACCGGGAACTGTATCAGGAGGTGGCGGAGGTACACTGGCATCTCGATCTGCTGTTGCTGGAACAACTGCCAGTTTGGCCAATGCGGCTACAGGCAATTTGACTATCACTGGATACAAGGGATATATGCTGTACAAGATTCAAACTAGTGCAGCAGCATGGGTAAGAATTTATACAGACATTGCTAGTCGTACAGCAGACTCAAGTAGAGTAGAGGGTGCTGATCCTACTCCAGGCGCAGGTGTGGTGGCTGAAGTAATTACCACTGGAGCACAAACTATTTTAATCAGTCCAGGAGCATTAGGTTTCAGCAACGAATCTAGTCCAGATACAAATATACAGTTAGCAGTAACTAACAAGAGTGGTGGAACAACTACCATTACTGTTACATTGACCGCTGTACAATTAGAGGCATAATATGTCAGAAATGTTGTCTTACATACAGACTAGAAAGTACATTGTCACAGTGTACAACTACGATGACCTTGATGCTATCTACGAAGAATTAGAAACGGCAGGTAAAGCGCCACCTAATACAGAATTAAATCGTGATGTACAGTGCCTAGAACGTAGACCTATGAGTAGGAACACTGTGTATAGACTGACAGACTGGGAAGCAACACAGTTAAGGACCGATCCTAGAGTAAAGGCAGTCAGCGTACATCCAGACGAACTAGGTATTAAGGCCGGTACCAATACAACTACTCAAACTAGTTCTTCTTGGGATAAATCTTCCGCTACTTCAAACAATATGAAAAATTGGGCTTTATTGAGATGCACTGAAGGCCAACAACGTACAGGATGGGGTGGAACTGGCTATCAAGGCAACGGCTCAGGTACGCCGGCACAAACTGGCACAATTGAGCTGGCACAAACTGGTCGTAATGTTGATGTTGTAATCTGTGATACCGGACTGCCAACACAGGCACATCCTGAGTTTGCGGTCAACGCAGACGGCACAGGTGGATCACGAGTTGTAAACTACAATTGGTTTCAACATAATCCAGAAGTAACTGGTGCTGCTGCGAGCACATACAATCTAGGTCTACTTGATCCACACGGCATGCATGTAGCTGGAACTGTAGCAGGAAATACACAAGGCTGGGCCCGTGATAGTACAATTTATAGTTTATACTATGATACTGGTAATGCAGGTAATTTCAGTTTGGTATTTGATTACGTTCGAGCATTTCATAGGAATAAAGCAGTTAATCCTGCAACTGGAAGAAAAAATCCCACAATTGTAAACAACAGCTGGGGAGATAGTATATTTCCTAGCGAATGGAGTATGACTGATATTACCGCAGTGACCTATCGAGGAACTAGATATACACCAGGTGGTGCCATTACCTTCCTTGGAACCAGTGGTGTTTGCACAAGTTCAACTAGACTGGCAAATTTATTAGGTTTGGAAAATTTTGGAAACAGAATAACCACTTCAGGACCAGTAGGTGCTACAGGTGGAACTATTAATTCAAAACCTGCATCGTGGACCTTAGAATCAAACCAATCAGCATATTTGTTAGGTACATCACCTCCAGACGCAACTTATGTAATAACATTAACTACCACAGGTAATAATACCACAATAAGAGTTAAAAATGATATTGCTTCAGGAGGTCAAACAGGACAAACCAGTTTGTCTATTGGTATACAGATAGTTCGACAAAGTGATAACTCTGTTATAACTGCATTTAGTCAAGGACCGTTTACGTCGATCGAAGGCGGAGATGTTGAAGCTGTTATTGATGAAAATATAACTCTTCCTACTACTGGCAGTTATACTATTACCTATACAACAAATTTAGATATAAGTCAAGTAAGCAATCCGTTAACAGCATTTGCCATGTTGTGTACCATTACACAAACATCAAGTGGCAGTGAGGCTGCTAATGTCAGTAGTATTACAAACAGCCTGCTAGGTGCGGCAAGCCTAACAGCATCAACTGCACCCACAACAGGAAACAATGACGACGGCTATTGGACATTGTCTCTGCCTTTTAATATCACCTACTTAGGAACTACATACAACACAATATATCCCAGTACAAACTTTTATCTAACATTTGGCAATGGGTCAACTGTATGGAGTGGTGTTAGTATTACTAATCCTGCACTGCCTAAAATCATGTGGTGCGCTCAAGACAATTCAGTACAAAGAATATATTACGGTACTGAAGGTGTTGCACCAAATAGAACATTTAGAGTAAGACAGGAAGGTACATCAACTACCTCAGGAACCCTGGGTAGTCCTACAATGATATGCGAATGGACATTCTATGAAAATGCTCCTAGCCAAATAGATCTTCAGGTTGGTGTTAACAGCGCCAAGACTACTGGTGGTGGATTTACAACCGCACAACTCAATGCCTGGGGATTTATTAGTGGACAACGTATTCCTTTGAGAGTACCTGCCTGCGACGATGACATTGAGGATCTCTACGACGAAGGCATTATCATGGTTGGGGCTGCGGGTAACGGGCGGTGGATGCATGATGTACCGGGGGGAGTTGATTGGAATAACACATTTGAGATGGCTGTAAGATATCCTGCTAGTGTCCTACAGCCCTATTATACTCACAGGGGAACAAGCCCTACAGCCGGCGATAATCTAACCTATGGCACACATGACCTACCAGCAATATGTGTAGGTGCTGTCGACACCATTCAAATTGACCAGAAGGTGTTATTTAGTGACTGTGGTCCAGGAGTTGATCTATATGCTCCAGGAACATATATTATTAGTGCATTGCCAAGTGGTGGTGCCGGAGATCCTAGAAACAGCACCTATCGCATTGGTAAGTATAGTGGTACATCAATGGCCAGCCCGCAGGTGTGTGGAGTATTGGCATGTGCATTAGAAATTTATCCGGATATGAATCAAGAGCGGGCAAAAGCCTATATAACAGCCATTGCCAAATCAGGACAACTTGTGGCAACTTCAGGCGGTCCTACAGACGGACAAGATCTACAGGGTTCACCGAATCTGTATTTGTTTTACAAAAAAGAAAGGGAAACTAGTGGCAATGTATTTCCAAAAATCAACTATAAACCAAGACCCACAACAGGATCGGTTTATCCTAGACCTAGAATTAAAAGAACATTATAACGGAGCGCAGAATGACAAAACAAACAATTAATGTAGGAACGTCGCCAAATGATCGTAGAGGAGACAGTCTACGGGCAGCGTTCCAAAAAGTTAATGCAAACTTTACAGAACTTTATACATCATTAGGGTTGGATGTTGCTCCGTTGAATCTAGGTGCGTTTGAATTTACAGGTAGCACACTAAGCACCACTGACAGCAGTTCTATAACAATAGACCAAGCAACAACCATAACCAGCAACTTGACAGTGGGTGGGGATGTTTTACCCAGTGTGGCCAACGGCGGCGATCTAGGCAGTTCGGCTAGACCGTGGAAAAGTTTGTATGTCAGCAACAACACAATCTACATCGGTGGTAATTCATTAAGCATAAACAACCAAGGCGAACTAACTTTTAACAACAATAGAGTAGCACACGAAAACGGCGAGTTTATGACATTGGATAATCTTAGTGATTTAAATGTCAATAGTCCTAACGCTGGAGATACTATCGCCTGGGCAGGCTATCAATGGGTCAATGTTCCCCTCACTCAAGATAGACTTGCCGACGACGGTGATGAAGTCGTACTGGTAGGTGGTGCTAATCCTTATGTAACATTTCCTGCCATTACGGGCGGCGATCAACTAATAATACAAGGTGCTGAAGTTAGTTCAGTGTCAGGCAGTCTTGCACTTACTTCACAGGACAACCTTAACATAATAGCCAACGGGTCTGGCGCTGCACCTGGAGGATCAAAGAATTGGACATTTAGTGCAGATGGTAGTTTAACTATACCGGGTGATATCCGCAGTGAAGGCAACATCAACATTGAGATCAACCTTGCAGACTCAACACTGCGTAGATGGCAGTTCGGTGAAGATGGTAATTTAACATTTCCAGATACCACAGTCCAGACCACAGCCTGGGCAGGTATTCCCGGACCATACTCAGATGATTCTGCGGCGGCCGCGGGAGGTGTTGCTGTTGGTTATCCTTATCATAAAACAGGGTACAGCGGCCAGGTATTTGTGAGATTAAGCTAACGGTAAATATACTAAAGAGAGCGTGTTATGACTATACAAACAATTAATATCGGCAATGTGGTAAATGATGGCCTAGGCGATGATCTACGCACGGCCTTTCAGAAAGTAAATGCTAATTTTACCGATCTGGCTGCTAGCATTACGGTAACTGCTAGTAATTTAGGTGGTGGTGCAGGCGTATTTAAAGAAAAAATCGGTGTCGACTTACAGTTCAAAACACTAGTAGCTGGTACTAAAATGTTCATCAATGAACTAACAAATACCATTGTAATCAATAATCAACAACCCGACGGCTTTGCTAGAATCGATACAGACCTTGGAGTTGTTAATGCCAGCGATCATCTTAACATTACCTTAGAGGGTGGTGATAATATTAATGTATCTGCTGTAGGTTCTGTCATAACCGTTGATACAAATTTAGACCTAAATCAAATTATTGCTGGATTTGACTTTGGAGTATTGGGCAATAACTTTTTATATTCCCCACAGCTTGCATTAGCCGCAGCTAATGTAGATTTTGGTACTATAACGAATCCAGGGACGATTAGTCTAGACCTTGGTGCATTTTAAGGATACGGATTCATGGCTATAACTTGGATCACTCCTGCAGGTAGTCTGGGAATAATTGTAGAGAGAAATACTCTAGAGATTGCTGTATCTGCAACTTCAAACTTAGGCGATATTACCTATAGTTTGATAGCCGGACGTTTACCTCGCGGATTACGATTAGTCAACAATGTTATCAAGGGAAGCCCTGTAGAGGTTAGACAGTTCACAGAATATAGATTTGTTATACGTGCCTTTGATGGAGTAGATCTTGAAGATAGAACTTTCAAGCTGTCGGTGGACGGTAGTGATCTACCCTATTGGTTAACTCGAGAAGGATTTCTCAATGTTGGCCCTAACAATGCCTACTTTGTCCTAGATAATTCTTATGTAGAATTTCAACTTGAAGCAGACGACACCGATATTAATGCCGGGGATAATTTAGAATTTTACCTAGTGCCAGTAGGCGGAGAACTTCCTCCGGGACTGTCTCTCAGCAAGACGGGTGTTATATCCGGCTTTACTGATCCTATATTTGCAGTAGACTATTCAGAAATACAAACAGGTGCATATGATACCGCAGCTTTTGATGTACTACCATTAGACAAATCAGAAGCACGGTCAAACGGGTTTGACAGTTATCTTTATGATAACGTAACCTATGATTATAACGAACCATCTAGAACACCTAGAAGATTAAGCAGATTTTACACATTCATTGTTGCTGTCAGCGACGGCGTCAATGAAGTACGCAGAGTATTTAGAATTTGGGTAGTTACTGAAGAATTCCTAAAAGCTGATAATAGTATTGTACAAGTTGATACCAATTTGTTTCAAGCGGATGTTACCGGAGATAGACTACCATTATGGATTACCGAAAGCTACCTCGGACGCTTTAGAGCCGACAATTATGTTACAATATATCTAGATGTCTACGATCCGGTATCATTGTCCGGTACAATAACCTATTTCCTACTAGCAACCAATCCTGACAATTCGCCTAGCATTATTCCTCCAGGCTTGGTACTAGATACGCAGACAGGCGAACTTGCAGGTCGGGTGCCTTATCAAGCAGCCATAACCAAGACCTATCAGTTTACCATGCAGGCTGTAAATTTTCCTGCAAATCTAGCTGATGTAGATTATACGCTAGTTGGAGATTGGAGTTCAACTAGAATTTATCGTGAAAACGAAGCTGTAAGATATTTAGGCTTTGTCTACATATGTTTACAAGAACATAGAAACGTAGTTCCCGTAGATGGTCCTTATTGGAATCTGGGTGTTGCTACAGCAGAGAAAACGTTCACGGTAGATATTGTTGGAGAAATCGAAAGCGCCATTAGATGGATATCTGATAGTGATCGAGGTGTTATCAAACCCAATCAACCTAGTACTGTCAACGTAGAAGCTGAAAGTCTTTTATATGGAAACAAGGTTGTCTACGAACTCTATTCAGGGACCTTGCCGCCAGGACTAACATTATTATCCACAGGCATCATTCAGGGCAAAGTAAAACAGTTTGCCGACAGTGCAGGCCCTGGCCTAACTAGATTCTTTGACAGAGACTCTTCTCTTGTAGATTCTACTGGCACTATTACGTTTAATACCACGTTTGATGCTGATACTTCTAGCTTTGACAAGAAGTTTATATTTAAAGTAAAAGCTAGAGATACTGCGCAATTTGCAGAAAATATTAAAGAATTTTTCATTACTGTAGTAGCTAACACAGAAAAGACATTTGCCAATCTGTATCTAAAAGCATTCCAAACTAAAGACAAGCGATTAAACTGGTACAACTTTATCACTGATTCTAATATATTTAGAAATGACGAAATCTACCGATACGGCGATGCTAACTTTGGAATTCAAACAGAATTAAAAATTCTATTGTTTGCAGGTATTGAAAGTGTTGGAGCAGTTAACTATATACAGGCTTTGAGTAGAAATCACTACAGAAAACAGATTAGATTTGGTGATGTTAAATATGCAGTGGCAAAGGATCTGCTAACTCAACAACCTCTGTACGAAGTTGTTTATGTAGATATAGTAGACGAGTTTGAAAAGAACGGAAAAAGCATTAGTAATTCTGTAAATTTACCAAACAACATAAACAGTAAAGTGCTTATCAGCTATGATTCTATCAAAGTTGACAGCAATATTCCATTTGCCAGCGATAGCGATCACCAACGTATATTCCCTAACAGTATCAAGAACATGAGAAAGAGAATACAAGGTGTTGGAGAAAGAGACAGAGAATTTTTGCCGTTGTGGATGCGTAGTATACAGACCGACAGCTTTGTAGAGACTGGTTATGTAAAGGCATTGATCTTGTGCTACTTACAACCCGGATCTTCCGAAAAGGTTCTTTCCAGAATAAAATCCAGCGGTTTTGACTTTAAATCCATCGACTTTACCGCTGATCGATATGTAATAGATATTTTAGACGGAGAAATTGAGGATAAATACCTTGCATTTCCGCAACGTGGAGAAAAATTACCGTGACGAGCAATATTAACTATTTGGGCATAAATGAAAACTTTCCTGTAGCAGGAGAGGACAACGACACGCAGGTGTTTAGAGATAACTTTGATACTATCAAAACCAGTCTCAACACAGCTAAAACTGAGATCACTGATTTACAAAATAATGTAGCAAGAACTGATGCTGACAACGACTTTAACAAAAAACTGTTAAGTGGTGCAGTAATGCTCAATAACTACGATAAGAAATTCGACGGCGGAGTAATTACAGCTCCCCTAACTGTTGACTACGAAAACGGCAACTATCAAATTTTTAGATTTGGCGTCAGCACAACTGTAGAATTTTTAAACTTCCCAGATGATGATACATTACCCGAGGGAGTTGGGAAAATTACATTGGAATTGTACGGTGATGGTACTGCTAGAACATTAACTTTTAGCACAGTCGGCGGAACTGTAATTAAAAAAGATGCAGCATTTCCTGCTCCATTTACTATTACATCTGCAGAAGCCGCAGCAGGCAGTGGCAATCCTGTGTTTGTTGAAGTTTGGAAACACAAAAGCGACAGAATCTTTTTACGTTATCTAGGACAGTTTAGCTAATGTTTGATCCTCGGGGAACCGATCTTTCGCATTTGAAAGACAATGAAGTTGAAGAAAAACTACAAGAATTAACCAGAAAGTATTTCACGGCTCAGCGTTTAGGTAAACCTGAGCTCTTGACACAAATCGGAATGTTTGTTACAATATACAAACAGGAATTATCAAATAGATATTTAGAAAAAACTAAAATGAATTTTGATGGCGATTTGGATCAACTAATTAATGTTAACAAATAACACAATTGAAGAATTAACAGAAGGCGTTCTAAGACACGGTCCTGATATTCTTTCACACTGCGTTTCACAATCTAAAGAATTAGAAAAATACGTTCAACATATTAACGACGAATTTTTAGATTACCCAATTCCAAAACAACAAATCGATACTGCACACTGGTTTATTCCGGAAGAGTATCGAACTATGGATCTTTTAGACTGGTTATATCAACGTTGTCCGACTCCCGAAATACGAGCAAGAGTAGTTGAAGAACTAAGGCTATTTGCCAAACACGATATGATTCCTGTGTTAAAAACCATGAAATATGTAGTAGACACTCTTAGAGCTAATAACATAGTTTGGGGAGTAGGTCGTGGATCTAGTGTAGCTAGCTATGTGCTTCACATCATTGGGGTCCATAAGATCGACAGCGTTAAATACAATATACCAATAGAAGAGTTCTTTAAAGGAGATCAAAATGGGTAGAGTTTATACAAGTATGCAGGGCAAACAAATTGACATGGAAAAGCTTCAGCTTAAAAATGAATTGTCTCCTGCAATCGGAAACATGAAAGTAAATGCTAGAGGGGACGAGTTAGGTTCTGGTGGCAAGGTGGTGCGCACACGTGAGCAAATTTTGCAAGACTACTATAAAAATAATCCTAGAGCAGTTGAGGATGAACTAGTTTCTTCTAGAGCTGGCGGAAAGAAATAAAACATGGCTACAAATTTTGACGTTAAAAACATTAAGATCCGAGCACTACACGATTGGGTAATTGTTTCAGACATGGAGTTTGGAGACATTACAACAGCCGCTGGTTTAATTCTCAGAAGCGATAACGGCAAAACTCACGGTATCAAGCCTAGATGGGGTAAAGTCTATTGCATCGGTCCCGATCAAACTGACGTAAAAGTTGGAGATTGGATCTTGATTGAACACGGTCGATGGACTCGTGCTATGCACATTAACGACGGCGAGCGTGAAGTTAAAATTCACCGGGTTGATGCAAAATGTATTATTGGTGTTTCTGATCATGCACCCGCAGCCGAAGACTGGTACGTAGCTGATTCGATGTAATACATGCAGATGAAAAAGAAGTCATGGAGCGTGGAAGAAATTGCCACGCAAGTCCATGCACTCGCTAGGGAGTGTTCTAGTCCCTACAATGATGGCTTTACTGCATTTGGTTGCAAAAAAGACCTATATCAAATTAAATTTCTAGTTGACCAAGCATTAAATGATTCTCCAAACTTTAGCAGTCTAGAAGAAGAGTGGTTGACAGAACAAGAAAAAAAGCGCATAATTAAGATACTAAAATCTTAAGGGATACTCATGACGAATCCATTTCGTGATCAAGAAAAATTTATGCGGGCCTGCGACCAAACAGTAGGCGAAATAAATGAAAAACAATTTGAACTTTATAAAAATCTTATTGAAGAAGAGTTTAATGAACTAACTTCAGCAGAAATAGCTGCTGATCGTGTAGAACAATTAGATGCACTTATTGATATTCTAGTTGTTACAATTGGCGCGATTCATTCGATGGGTGCAGATGCCGAAGGTGCTTGGAAGGAAGTTATGAAAACTAACTTTGCAAAAATTGATAATGAGACCGGCAAAGTTCGCAAGCGAGAAGACGGTAAAGTACTTAAGCCTCTAGGCTGGGTTGCACCCGAATTATCACAATATCTAAAGGGTTAATATGACTATTAATGTCTACTGGACTAGATCAAATCCAGGAATTTCAGATCTAGCCATGATAGGGTTTGGAGACGATGCATTAATTTCCGATATGCGAATTCCCGAACCAGAACCGTTATTAAAACATTTAAACTACCAGGAATTGTTCGGACCGTTAGTTTCTAAATGTCCTGCTATTGTCGACGACTTAAAAAATATATATGTGATTAAAAGTCCTGTAGATTTAAAATTACACATAAGCATGAACAAATCAACAATTAAAGTTGAAAATCAAGAAATGAATTTTACCAAAGCATTCCTGGGAGAATCTCAAGGAAAGTTTGGTATACACCAGTTAGGTATGGGTTATTTGTTCTTTAGTGAAGAAAGTTTAATTGCTAATCAACTGCCTGCATACTACGATTTGAATAGCTTTACAGAAAACACATTCTCTATTTCAGCTAGTTTTGATATAGGACAATGGTTTAGAGTTGCTGGAAAACCTGCATTCATGTTCAAACCAGGAATTACAGAACTTAATATTAAAGAAGGTGATGCACTAATTTATATTAAATTTAATTCTAAAGAAAAAGTTAAATTAGTTGAATTTGACGATGTTGAATTTAAAAAATTAGGAGAGCGTAGCCCCGAATGGATATGTTCTAATCTCAAGAAACATTCATCTATAACACTATCAATGGCTAGGTGCTACGAATATTTTGAAGCCTACAAGATGCGTAAACGAATTTTAAAATTAATTAAACGCAATATAATATGAAAATAGGTTTTACTTGCTCAACTTTTGACCTGTTCCACGCAGGGCATATTATGATGCTCAAAGAAGCAAAGACACAATGCACCCATTTGATTGTGGGGTTGCAAACAGATCCTACTATAGATCGTCCCGATACCAAAAACAAACCTATTCAAAGTGTATTCGAACGCTACGAGCAACTTAAAGCCTGCAAGTACATTGACGAAATCCTTGTCTATGAAACAGAAGCTGACCTTGTAAAT
>Ga0222712_10000163_pt1 | contig 94787 bp, 85 predicted proteins | sample C33_657DmetaG_FD_165043 | JGI IMG/M metagenome (GOLD analysis project Ga0222712, IMG submission 165043) | Estuarine water microbial communities from San Francisco Bay, California, United States - C33_657D | ecosystem: Environmental > Aquatic > Marine > Unclassified | place: USA: California... | reverse complement strand
CGTATGATTTTCTGGCATATTCAAAGAAGTGAAATTATGCCAATCATCTTCTACTTCTGGGCCTGTTGCCACAGCAAAACCAATTTTTTCAAAAATACTTACAATCTGATTTTCAACGATCTTCAAAGGATGACGGGTACCTATTGGCAATTGCGCAGCGGGCAATGTAGTATCTATGGTTTGCTGTGCAGTAGCTTTTGATTGTTGCAAATGTGCATGAGCAGCAAATTTCTCCTCAGCCAATACTTTAAATGCATTCAATAATTGACCTGCATCTTTTTTAAATTCAACGGGTACATTTTTCATTTCAGAAAAAATGCTCTTTACTATACCTTTTGTACCTAAAAATTGAATTCTATATTGTTCTAATTCTGCAGCATTCGAAATTTGAAAATTTTGAATAGCCGCTTCCTGTTCTTTTATAAGTGCTTTAAGCGATTCCATAGTAAACAAAGATACAAGTTTCAAGGAATTGTTTGTTGGAATAAGGACTAAAAAAAGAAAAATAGCCTATTTAACAAATGCCATTCGGAAGCATCAAGAATACCTATTACCTTTACATAGTGGTAATTTCAATGAAGCATACAACTACACCCTATAAATTCATTTTGTTTGCCGGACTGCTCCTATGCCTTTTTTGCAGTTTGCCGAGTGCTTATGCGCAAAGCACTTGGAAATCGAATGCCCTCCTATTACTTCAAAAAAAAGAAATAAAAGCACTTAATAATTGGTGTAAGCAACATATTACTTATGATAATACCTTTCGAGATTCGCTAGATGAAACCTTAAGTATACTAGATAGTAGTAAAAACTATTCGCTAGCCTTAGACATTATCAACAAAGGCATTCAGACTTTCAATTATAAAGATCTTTGGGTAGATAAATATATTTTTGAACAGAAAGAGCTTCTATCAAAACAAGCCAATAGCACTTTGCAAAGTCTTTTAGATTTTATAAATGGTGATGATCTACTTACTACCCAGTTGGCCAATCGATTCTTGTTTTACAATGATGAAATAGGAGCCATTTTAGTGTATGAGCGCGCTATTAGCATTATAAGGAATAATTATGTTTATTTTGGTCCGCTTTCCAAATTATATGCCCGCAACAATCGCATTCCCGAGGCTTTAGAAACTTTATTTAATGGAGGTATTTATTTGCCCAATCAAGCAGAGGAAATTAAAGCAAGCCTACTCGATATTATTCAAAATGATGATCTTAAACTTCGTCAATGCCAAAAAGGGGTACTAAAAAAATTAAATGAACAGCCTAATAATGCCTTTTTGAATGAGCTTCTCATTTGGATTTATACCCTTAAAAATGATTGGGATCAAGCATTAGTTTTAGAAGAAGCGCTAGACATGAGATTACAAGAAAATGGACAACGTATTTTTAAATTCATTGATTTAGCCCTAAAAAACAATGCATTAAAACCTGCAGAAGATGCGCTGAACTATCTTTCATCCAATGCCAATAGAGTAGATGCGCATTTTGTTTTACTCAAACGATTAGCTATCAGTAAATCTCAATTAAAAGCTAGTTTAGGTAATGATACCGCCATTCGTCATACGCTCAACAATTTATTTAGTCAATTACAAAAAGATAGCATCCGTTTTTTTGATGAAGGCACAGCATTAGATTATGTTTCCTATCTGACTCAATACGAACATCAATATAAAAAAGCGCTACAACTAGTAAATATGTGTATTGACCGATACGCCGATCAGCGCAGCTTAGAAGGCAATGCAAAACTATGGAAGGGCGATTTGTTGCTCCTTTTAAATAAGCCGTGGGAAGCCAGTTTGCTTTATTCGCAAGTAGAAAAAGCATTTAGAGAAGATGCACTTGGTGAGGAAGCACGCTATAAAAATGCAAAATTAGCCTACTATACGGGTGAATTTGAATGGGCTGAAGGACAGCTCAGTGTACTAAAAACAGCTACATCAGAACTTATTGCTAATGATGCACTTAAATTGTCAATGCTGATTATCGAAAACAAAACTAACGACAGTGTTAATATAGCAATGCAAGCATATGCAAAAGCCGATTTATTTCTTTTTCAAAATAAGCCTAAAGAGGCGCTACAATTAATAGATAGCATATGTACACTAAATCCATCACACCCCTTGCAAGATGACTTTCAATTTTTGAAAGCAAGTGTACTCAAATCTATATATGATTTTGATAGTGCAATATTAGCATTAGAAAAAATCAAAAAAGAATATGCTAATGATATATTAGCGGATGATGCTTTAAATGAATTGGCTACTATTTATGTATACTTGAAGAAAGATGCAAATGCCAAAGTATGTTATGAAGAACTTATTGAAAAATACCCTGGAAGTACGTTTGTAAATAATGCGCGCTTATTTTTAAACAAAAAATAAAAAGAGACTCTTGCCTTTTATTTATTTTAAACACGTTAGTAGTATGTATACCCATAATGAAAATCCCATTACCGTATGGGAACGATTACCTATCCTTCGATTACTAGTCCCTTATTGTATTGGCATTATTGCCTTTGATGCTGGCATTAAAATTGACACTTGGCTTTTAAACTCCTTAGTCATAAGTAGTTGGTTTTTATTTCTTCTCTTACATCTTACTAATAAAAAATTCACTTTTATTCGCTATTACCATTACCCAATTTGCTTTATCAGTTATATAGTTTTAGCGCTTTTCATTTGCCATTTCCAATATCCTAATTCAAAAATAAGTGTAGATAAAGAGATTCAATATCTAGGCATTATAGACGAAAGTCCTCGTGCTACAAGCAATTATATGACTTTAAAAACTTCGACAATTGCTTACTGGAATCAGCAGGAATGGTTACCATTAAATGAGCATACCCACTTAGTAGTTCCAGTATCAAAAAATGAAAATAATAATTATACAAAAGGAGATACCTTCATTTTTAATGCTTCGTATCAAGCAATAGAAAACAAGAAGAATCCTTTTGTTTTGGATTATAAGACTATTTACAAACGGATGGGGATTCATAAGCAAGCATTTGTAGATAGTACCCAAATAAAAATAGTTAACACGCTTAAGAACCATTCCTTCATAGATCGCATACATACTTATGCATTAACAACCTTGGCCACCTACTTAAAAGATAGCGCTAGCTTAGGTTTGATGAATGCCCTTTTATTGGGTGATCGTATAGTTATGCAAGAAGAAATTAATCAAGCCTATATTGATACGGGCATTATTCATGTAGTGGCTATTTCCGGTTCTCATGTGGCCCTCCTATTTACTTTGCTTTCTTATTTGCTGGGTTTTATAAAACATAAAAAACATACGTGGATCAAATATTGTTTGGCATTGCCCTTTATTTGGCTTTATGTAATAATGGCAGGAGCGCCACCATCAGCAGTTAGAGCTGCTATGATGTTTACACTTATAAGTTTAGCATGGATTTTAAATAGAGAACAAAATAGTATACATCAGTTATTTTTGGGTGCATTTCTAATGCTATTAATTGAACCTAATTGGCTCTTTAATATTGGTTTTCAATTGTCTTTTTTAGCGGTATTTTCAATCATTTGTTTTTACCCACGAATTAAAAAAAGCATAGCCCTAAAATATCGAGTAGCCCAATGGATATGGGATGCCATTGCAATGAGTTTAGCAGCTGAACTATTAGTGGCACCCCTCGTATTATATTACTTCCATAATTTTCCAATGCTATTTATCTTATCCAATCTTTTAGCAGCTATTTGCATGACTATTGTATTGTTTGCAGGGATATTTATAATTGTATGTTCAAAAATAAGTTTGATAGCGAATTGGATTAGTTATTTAGTAATAGTTATAGTCCACCATTTCAATGCTATTTTGGTAAAAATCCAATACTTACAACCCCTATCTTGGAAACATTTGCCGATTCATTTTTGGGAAATGTGTTTGCTCTATATCCTTATTGTGAGTGTGATTTATTTCATTTTAAAAAACAAATTTAACTATCTAGTTGCGGCATTGCTAACGATTAGTTTATGGCTTACCCTAAAAATAACAGAGCCGCTAAAAACGGACAAATTAATTGCCTGGCAATCTAATAAAGATTTTTTGGTAACGCAGCTGAAAGGAGATTCTTGCATTATACTTAGCAGCATAACTAATAAACAACTAAATAGATTTAAATGGATCAGCTCCAATGCTTTAGATCATTGGCAATCATGGAAAATTAGGGAAAAGCCAAAAAGTAATGTTCATTTTAAATGGGGGCAATACCATATTGCGCTTATTGATTCAATAGACAAGAACACAACTCTCGGTAAAGAGCCTATTGATTATGTGTTCTGTTTTAAACTAAAGGATACGAATTGCCTATTACAAATTCATCAAAACTGGCACCCAAAGACCATTATACTTGTAAATGGCAGTTCCCATTACAAAACAGAACAACTTAGCAAATATGCTACCAGTAAGAGCATACCTTTATTTTCGTGCTTGGATAGCGGAGCTTTTATTTTAGAGTAAATTAATTTATTTAAAATAGAATTTGCTTGTATCTTTGGGCATCTTTTTCAAAATTTTATGCAAAAACAAATACAATCAGCCCTTATTTCGGTTTTTTACAAAGATGGTTTAGAACCAATTGTTCGTAAATTAAATGAACTCAATGTTAGCATTTACTCTACAGGAGGCACTCAAGATTTCATAGAAAAACTCGGTATACCCTGCATTTCAGTAGAATCTGTAACCAGCTACCCATCTATTTTAGGTGGTCGTGTAAAAACCTTACATCCTAAAGTATTTGGTGGCATTCTAGCAAGACGGAATCGCGAAGAAGACATGCAACATGTACAATCCTATGATATTCCATTGTTTGATTTGGTTATGGTAGATTTATATCCATTTGAAGAAACCGTAGCACAAACAAATGATGAAGCTGCAATCATTGAAAAAGTTGATATTGGTGGCGTATCGCTCATTAGAGCAGCTGCAAAAAACCACCAAGATGTGGCTATTGTTGCTGCACGCGAACAATATACTTATTTATTAGACCTATTAACCGCACAACAAGGTGCAACGCAACTCAAGGATAGAAAGACAATGGCTATTCGTGCATTTGAGGTATGCGCACATTATGATGCTGCTATTGCAAACTACTTTACACAACAGTTAGACCCTCTTTACTTCCAGCATTCTGTTGGCAACAAACAGAGTTTACGTTATGGCGAAAACCCTCACCAGCAAGCTGCTTTTTACGGAGATTTAGATGCGCTATTTAATAAATTAAATGGCAAAGAATTATCGTACAATAATTTGGTAGATACGCATGCAGCACTTCAATTAATTCAAGAATTTTCGGAGCCTACTTTTGCAATTATTAAGCATACCAATGTTTGTGGTATTGCATCTAGAAACAATTTAGAAAGTGCTTGGGATGTGGCTTTATCAAGCGATCCAGAAAGTGCTTTTGGTGGTGTTTTAATAGCTAACAAAGAGATAGATGAAGTGATAGCTGAAAAAATCGCTTCCATCTTTTTTGAAATACTGATTGCACCATCTTTTACAGAAAAAGCAATTGAACTACTTTCTGCAAAAAAGAATAGAATATTATTACAACAAAAAAATACGGTTACCACTAATACCGAATTTAAAAACATACTCAATGGAGTGCTTACACAATCTTGCGACCATAGCAATTACAGCAAATGGGAAGAAGTAGGAGCTCACAACTGTAGTGAAGCAGAAAAAGAAGATTTAATCTTTGCAAACTTGGTTTGTAAACATTTGAAATCGAATGCCATTGCCATAGTTAAAAACAAACAACTTATAGGTAAAGGTTGTGGACAAACCAGTCGTATTGACTCCTTAAAACATGCGATTGAAAAAGCTAAACAATTTAATTTTAGTTTAGACAACGCAGTTCTTGCTTCAGATGCATTTTTCCCATTCGACGACTGTGTTCGTATTGCTCATAACGAGGGCATTAGAGCGGTTATTCAACCTGGTGGATCTATGCGCGACCAAGATACCATTCAGTTCTGCAAAGAAAATAACATGGCTTTAGTGATAACAGGCGAGCGTCATTTCAAACATTAATAATGGAGTTTTTAAATGTAGATGCTCACACAAGTTTGCAGCTCTATCATACAAATGATGCGCAAGCTTTCTTTGAACTATTACATAAAAACAAAGCGCATTTGCGCCCTTGGATTAATTGGGTAGATGCAATTAACTCTTTGCAAGATGCGCAACAATTAATAAGCGCGCGTATCAAAAGCTTCGAAGAGCAAGAATCTATAAGTTTATTTATAGTGCAAGACCAAAAAATAATTGGCAGTATAGGCATGTTTAATTGGAGAAAAGAAATTAAATGTGCCGAAGTTGGTTACTGGATGGATAAAGATTTTGAAAACAAAGGCATTCTTTCCAAAGCACTAAACGTACTAATTTCCTATCTATTTCAACAATTACAATTAAATAAAATCGAATTGCAATTCAACGCTCTTAATAAAGCAAGCGGAGCAATTGCAAAGAAATTCAATTTCAAAATAGAAGGGATTATTCGTTCTAATTATGCTATTAATGGCACTTTAGAAGACTCAGTTTTAGCTGGATTATTATATGCTGAATGGAAGCAAATGAAAACTATTTAGTTAGCTTATCCCACATTTCAGGAATCCTTCTCACCCAAGCCATTTCTTTTAATTTCTCTTTTGCTTCTATCGCAGGTGTGCCAAAATAAGTTTTACCGCCCGCAATACTAACCGTAACCCCACTTTGTCCGTTTACAACGGCACCTTTGCCTATAGTCAAAGATTTATTAACGCCTACTTGTCCCCAAAGGATAACATCATCTTCAATTATGGTTTTTCCTGCTACACCTACTTGAGCAGCAATGAGTACGTTTTTCCCGATAACGACTCCGTGGCCAATATGAATTTGATTATCAAGCTTAGAACCTGCACCTATGATGGTATCTCCACTAACGCCTTTATCTATAGTACAAGAAGATCCAATTTCAACATGATCTTCGATAATTACACGACCACAACTTTCCATTTTTTCAAATTTCAAATCTTTGCCGCTTCTCGTTTTAAAATAGAACGCATCGCCCCCAATAACTGTATTCGCCTGTATAATTACATGGTCGCCAATTATCGTATTGTCATAAATGGTAACATTGGGATGAATAAGACAGTTACTACCAATGCGCACATTATTGCCTACCACAACGCCAGGTTGTAAATGCGTATCTGCACCTATAATAGCCGTTTCACTTATTGGTGAATATAATTTTTGGAAGGGCGCAAATTGCTTAACCAATTTTATATAAGCACTAAACGGATCGGCACATATTAAAAGCGTTTTTCCTTCTGGACAAACCACTTCTTTATTAATTAAAATAATAGTTGCCGCAGAATTCAAACATTTTCCAAAATATTTTTCTACATCTACAAAAGAAATGTCACCCGGCACTACTTTATGAATCTCATTGATACCAGTGGCCAATTGAGTTGTGTTCCCAATCAACTTTGCATCTAAAAAAGTAGCTAACCATTCTACCGACAGCGGCGTTTGCAATTTCATAAAATAGATTTGTGCAAAAATACAACCCAAAGTGGAAATAGTCAGCATTAACAATAAAGAATTATCAATTGCTTTTATGTAATATTGTAGTGCTATGCAAGCTTTATACGTATCTATTAATGGAAAAATCCAAAATGCTGACCAAGAGGCTATTGCAATAGACAATAGAACTTTTCGATATGGCATAGGCCTTTTCGAAACCTTACTTGCCATTAATATCGAGGTTCAACAATTATCTTTCCATTGGAATAGACTCCAGCAGGGTTTACAGCTACTTGGTTTTCAAACACCTCCTTTTTTTAATGAAGCTGCGTTGTTAATAGCCATTCAAGGGCTATTAAATAAAAATAAACACAATAAATACGCGCGCATACGCATTCAATTTTTTGCAAATGCTGGTGGCATTCTAGAAACTCAACAAAACACTTGCAATTATTTAATAGAAACATCAGCTATAGATGCAAGCATTTGCGAACTCAATGAAAATGGCTTATTAGTGGGTATTCATACTTTGTATAAAAAAGAAATGGATCCCCTATCAGCCTATAAAATCAATGGTCGTATTTGCTATGCCATGGCAGCACAAGAGGCAAAAGAAAAAAAATGGAATGACGCTCTAGTTCTAAATAGCCAAGGGAATATTATTGAGTCGAGTATTTCCAATATCTTTTGGATAAAGGATAAAACGGTCTATACGCCTCCCGTAAGTGAAGGCTGTATTGCCGGCATTAGAAGAGCCAATTGGATAAGCACTTTAAAAGAAAAAGGCATTCCTGTTATAGAAATGCCCTTAAGTAAAGAAATGCTATTAGAAGCAGATGAGGTTTTTTTAACGAATAGTATTCGAAAAATAAGATGGGTGTATGCAATAGAAAATAAAATCTATGAAAACACGTTCATAAGAAAGCAGATTTTAAAGTTAATTTAGAAAAAAGTTATTATTAATAAAAGTGCCAAAAAACTAATTACCGTTTCTAAAACGCCTAATGAAAATCCAGCTATAGCCAATCCTCTTAAAGAACGATTTTTATTCATACCTATTGCACCAAAAATAACAGCCAATATTCCAAAGAAAGGAACTCTCAAACCAACTAAGGCGCAACTTAGAGAAGCAATACCAAAACCATTCCCTTTCTTATCTTCTATTTTATTGTCTTTAATCTTAGCTAGTTCTATCAGTTTATTTTCTGAGGGCACCGCCGTTTCTTTTATCTCATTTTCATCACTTACTTGTTGCGCTACAACTTGATTCGACTTTACTGGGAAAGCAGCAAAAGAAACATTAGGGATCATCACCCATAAAACACCAATTAAAAGGATAACTATTTTATTTTTCATTTTTAAAATTGTTTGTTTCATCTAAATTATAAATTAATATTGTAATTATGCGATTTTGCTACGTAGTATTTATTTTATTTTATTGCTCAAGTGCTTTTGCTCAATGCTATCAAATAGATGGGTTTATTAATATAGCAGGCACACGCAGCAAATATTCACTTTCACTCAATCGGATAGGTCAAAAAATAGAGGGTTTCTCTTATGCTAATATAGGCACAGAAGACGAAACCAAATGTTCTATAATAGGAACCATTGACACCATTAAAGAACTTTTGTACTTAAAAGAAATGGCTATTATACATACAAAATCTAAACTTCCTTACCAGCAATTTTGCATGTTAGCTATTACATTAAAGAAATCGAAACAAAAAAATCTAATCATGTATAAGGGCACTTGTAAAGGTTATTTATATAAAACACAGTCTTTATGTGCATCGGGATACTTAACATTGGTAGATCAGCCAACAGCTGCTGAAAAAACAAATGTACTATTGCCTTTAATGGACACACCATTAATTAAAAAAATAGAAGAAAATCAATTACCATCTGGTTTAAGCACCAACGAGCGTAATCAAGATCTCTTTCAAAACGATATACATAAGCTCCATTGCAATTCATCGAGTATACTACTTACTATTCAAGACAACAATGAAATGGATTATGATAAAATTGCCATTGAGGTAAATAATGATATGATTCTTTCCAATTACACTTTAAGTAAACAGGCTAAACAATTAAGTATCCCATTAAAAAGCGAGCATACCCTTATTAAAATATGTGCATTAAACGAAGGTAATAGTGCACCTAATACAGCATTCATCAACATACAATCGATGTCCTGGTCTAAAAGTTTTATATCTAATTTAAGTACGGATGCCTGTACTACAATAGACATCAAAAAGTACTAGAAATTAGTACCTTTGTGCTCTATGAATACCCAAGTAAGAGTTCGATTTGCACCAAGCCCAACAGGAGGCTTACATATCGGTGGCGTGCGCACCGTTTTATTTAATTACCTATTTGCTAAAAAACATAAAGGTACTTTTGTACTTAGAATTGAAGATACTGATCAAACAAGATTTGTAGAGGGCGCTGAAGCGTATATTTTTAATTGCTTGGCATGGTGTGGGCTAGAGCCAGAAGAAAGCGTTTTAAAACCTGGCGAGCATGCTCCATACCGACAAAGTGAGCGTAAAGCTATCTATTGGCAATATGCACAACAATTAATACAAGATGGCCATGCTTATTATGCGTTTGACACACCTGAAGAGCTAGAAAAGATGCGTGAGCAGTATAAGTCGGAACAAAATCCTACGCCTCAATACAATCATAGCCTTCGTAAACATATGCGCAACTCGCTTACGATGAGCGAACAAGAGGTAGCGTCTGCATTAGCCAATCATACTCCCTTTGTTGTTCGTTTAAAAGTTCCCGAAAATCGCATACTGGCTTTGCAAGATATGATTCGTGGAGAAGTAACTTTTGATACTAACTTAGTAGATGATAAGGTGCTTTTAAAAGCTGATGGTATGCCTACCTATCATTTGGCAGTAGTAGTAGATGATTATCTAATGAAAATAAGCCATGCATTCCGTGGCGAAGAATGGTTGCCAAGTGCACCTATTCATTTATTGCTTTGGGAATTTTTAGGATGGAAAATTGCTATGCCACAATGGGCTCATCTTCCTTTAATTTTAAAGCCTGATGGCCATGGTAAATTAAGCAAGCGCGATGGTGATCGATTAGGCTTCCCTGTATTTGCAATGAATTGGGAAGATCCTAAAACTAAAGAATTGAATAAGGGTTTTAAAGAAATAGGATTTTTACCAGAGGCCTTTATTAACATGTTAGCGCTACTCGGATGGAATGATGGCAGCGGTCAAGAAATTTTTTCATTAGACGAGTTGATTCAACAATTTGATATTAGTCGCGTACATAAAGGTGGTGCTAAATTTGATTATGAAAAAGCAAAGTGGTTTAACCATCAGTATATTCAAAAATTAGAGCCAAGTGCTTTATTAGCAGCTGTTACTCCATTTATACCCAATGCATATCAAGCAGAGTCACCATTAATGGAACGAGTATTACCTTTAATTAAAGACCGATTAACGTTATTATCTGATATATGGGAGCAAAGTCATTTTTTCTTTACTGATCCAGAACAAATCGATACAGAAGCGATACGATCTAAATGGGATGAGGCAAAACAAGCATTTTATGTCTCTTTAATCCATGCTTTTGAGCAAATGAGCATATGGGACGAGCCATCAATTGAAGCCACCTTTAATGAAGTAGTAACAAATCAGGGTATTAAAAAAGGAGAGGTTATGTTGCCCTTTAGAATAATGCTCGTAGGAGGGAAATTTGGCCCTGGTGTATTTGCCATTGCCGAATTAATAAAAAAAGAACATTGCATAAAAAGAATTCAATTGGCAATGCAACAATTATAAAAGAAAAGGTAGCTAAACAGCTACCTTTTTTATTTTTAATTGCAACACATTTTTGCAACTCTTCGTTCGTGTCTGCCACCTTCAAATTCGGTAGCTAAAAAAGTAGTTACGATTTTTTTAGCTGTATCTAAATCAATAAATCGTGCTGGTATACAAATGATATTTGCGTTATTATGCTGACGCGCTAAGGAAGCTAATTCTTCGTTCCAGCAAAGTGCAGCTCTTACTTGCTGATGTTTGTTTGCTGTCATGCAAACGCCATTACCGCTACCGCAAATTAAAATCCCTACTGATGACAAGCCATTATTGACCATATCTGCAACAGGGTGCGCATAATCTGGATAATCAGTGCTATCGGTATTGTGCGTCCCTTTGTCAATGACTTGCCAATTTTCTGCTTGAAGCATTTCAATGATAGCTGCTTTGTATTCAAAACCAGCGTGGTCGGAACCAATTACGAGTGGTAATTCTTTTGTAAACATGGTTTAATTATTAGATTCAATTAATTGTTTTTTCATTCTTGCTTTATTAGCACGATCACTAATACCTATACTTATTTCGAATAATAACATAAGGGGCAATGCAATTAACCAGCAACTAAACCAATCTGGCGGTGAAATAATGACTGCCAAAAAGAAAATAATTACAATAGCGTAACGTCTTTTATCCCTCATTAATTTAGGTGTAAGTATACCAATTCTTGATAAGAAATATACAATAACAGGCAATTCAAAAACCAAGCCCATACCCATTATCAAATCACTCATGGTATCATAGTAATTGGTGATGGTAATGATATTTTTAAACTGAGGACTAAGCTGATAATTAGCAAAAAAGTTGATGGTAAAGGGTGCAATGATGTAATAGGCAAACAAAACTCCAATGAAAAATAATAAAGAAGACCAAAATACGATACCTCTTGCATACCTAAGTTCACTAGCTTTTAGTGCTGGTCTAATAAACTTCCAAAGTTCCCAAAAAACAAAAGGGAAAGAAAGAATTAAGCCCATCATAAAAGAAACAGAGAAACTCATCATAAACTGACCTGACAATTCCGTATTTTGAAATTGAATGCTCATATCTTGCAATTGCAATGCACTAATATGAAGTAAGGCACCTAATTTATTGAGGTATTGATATGAGATGAAATCGTTTTGAGTGGGGCCTAAAATAATATTTGTGAAAATCCACTCAATATTAAAGAAGCAGTACGCAGAAGCAATTAAAATAGCTAAAATTGCGCGGATAATATGCCAACGAAGCTCTTCAATATGGTCAACAAATGCCATTTGAGCTTGCTTAGACTGTCCTCTTTTATTGAAAAAATAATTTAAAATTCGCACGATTTAGAAACTAGTAGCGCAAAGTTACTAATATTTAACAGATCGTACAATTAAGATTTGCTTTTATAAACTTGTAATACACCCACGCAAGCTTGTATTTTTTTAATCTGTTCTTCGCGCGATAATCTTCTAAGTTTATTGATTTTAGGGAGATTTACATGCACCTCACTTGGTAGAGAGGCAATTAAACGCATTAAAGCTGCTGAACTTATAGCATATGTAGTACCATCTAGTTCTGTATCTTTCCCAGCAATGATTCCAATAATAGATCCTTTTGCATCTAGGATAGGCGAACCACTTTGGCCAGGTTGAGCCATCATTTCTAAACGATACTGCATCGTATCACCTTCAAAACCGTTTTTACCTGAAATATAACCTTCTTTATAAACAATTTCATCGTCGGGATAACCAAGCGTAAAAATAGAAGAGCCTATATTTACTTTAGATTTAGCAAAAGCATAAGGCACATCCACCGTTTGCTTATTAGCTTTCAATACTTTTAAAAGAGCCAAATCACTAGCCTTGTCGTAAGCTACTACAATAGCCTTGTGGTACTTTCCAGATTGGGTTTGTAAATACAAAGAATCAGCACCTTCAGTAACATGATAATTAGTAATAAAATATCCTTCTTTACTTACCGCAAATGCAGTACCGGTATACGAACCCGGCTGCAAATCACTTTGATCATTACTTTGAAGGGTATTTATTAATTGACGTTGAGATTTTTTAATTGTTTCAATCTCACGGCGCAACATACTGTATTGTTTGCTCGGCTTTTCTTGTTTTACTAAAAATAAGGTAAGTAAAGAAGTAAGTAAGGCAACAGAAGCAGCCATTGCAGCTACTTTCCATTGATTTATAGACAAAGGAATAAATTTAGAAAATGTATTAGCGCTCTTTTGTTTTTTAGAAGACAAAGCTTTTAATTGTTCAGCAAATGCATCTTGCTTGTACATAGCTTGCATATTAGCAATAAATGTCACTTGCTCATCAAAAGCTATTTTAAATGCTTCATCATTCTGTAATTGATTGTTCAAATATATTAACTCATCTGATGATAATTCATTAGAAGCATATAATTCCGACCATTCCCAAATATTCTTTTCCATGTTATTTTATTTATAGGTCCGTATAAATTTTCTTTAAACGAGCCAAGCATTTATATTTTTGAGATTTTGCATTTTCTGCGTTGGTATACCCAAAAGCGTGCGCAATCTCTTGCATAGTCATTTCTTTTCTGTAGAAGCTCTTTAATAGCTTTGCACAAGGATCGCCTAATTGCTGCATGGCATTTCTCAACTTTAAAAACTGTTGCTCTCTTTCCGCAAAAATTTCCATATCAGCATCCAAGGTACTTTCTGCATACATCATCAATTGCTCTGAGTCTGTTTGCAAAATTGGAGATCTCTTGTTTCTGTCAAATCGCTTCAACCACAGATTGTTACTAATTGCATATAAATAAGTACCAATCTTGCACGTAAACCTAAACTCCTCGTCCTGGGCCTTGTTATACAAAATGAGCATAGCTTCTTGGTAGATATCTTCCGCATCTTCTTGTGCAGCACCTTTAGTTCTCAGTGCATTAATGACAATAGATGCATTAGCTTCATAAACTAACTTAGTAGCCCATTCTTTACCATCTGCTAAAGCTGCTATAATTTCAAACTCTGTATTCAAGCTCTTCTATATTTAATTAATACTAAAAACCATTAAAAGTAACCAAAAGTCTTTAAAAAATAAATTGGTATGCTTTCCCTTAATTTTCAAAGATTTTAAAATACATTAATTATGAATGATTTAAATGTTATAATAAAATAAATATAATTATTTTCTTTTATTATTGGGTTACCTTTTATTGTTTTGCGGATAAATTTAAAATTAACTTTTAAAAACAAACATTATGAAATTTGTAAAATTCGCGACTTTTGCTCTTGCATTAGGTATGTTTGCTGCTTCTTGCGGTGAAACTAAAACTGAAGAAACTCCAGTAGATACAGCTGCTATGGCTCCTGCTGTTGATACAACTGCTGCTCCAGCTGTTGATACAACTGCTGCTCCTGCTGTTGATACTGCAGCTACTAAATAATTTATTTAGTTGTTAAGATAAAGCCACTCCTAGGAGTGGCTTTATTTATTTACAGCGTTTGATTTTATTTTCCAGCTATTACTATAACGATTTCTCCTTTTACTCCCTTAGTCTCAAAATAAGGGATAAGCTCTGGCAAAAACGCCACTTTTGTTTCTTCAAACATTTTACTGAGTTCTCTACACACCGCCACTAATCGTTCATCACCAATATAGGATTGCAATTCTGTTAAGGTTTTAATCAATCTATGCGGTGATTCATAAATGACTACCGTCCTTTTCTCCTCTACCAATCCTTGAAAAAAGGTTTGTCTGCCCTTTTTAAGCGGAATAAAGCCCTCAAATATAAAATTGTTACAAGGAATGCCCGACTGTACTAAAGCAGGTACAAAGGCTGTTGCGCCAGGCAAACAAGTAACCGGAATACCTTGTTGTTTGCATGCCCTCACTAACAGAAAACCTGGATCAGAAATCCCTGGAGTTCCGGCATCAGACAAAAGGGCTATTTTTTTGCCTGATTGTAATTGTGCTATTAATTGATCTAAAACCTTGTGCTCGTTATGTAAATGATAAGACCATAGTGTTTTTTGTATACCGTAATGCTTTAATAAGACACTGCTTGTTCTGGTATCTTCGCATAAGATAACATCTGCTAACCGTAGGGTCTCTACAGCTCTATAGGTTATATCACCTAAATTACCAATGGGACCTGGAACTAGGTATAAATGACTCATACTATTCTGTAATGCTTACCTCAAAGGATTCCATAACTCTATTGACAAGTAATTTCTGACAAGCAGTAGTTGCAATTGCTTTAGCTTCTTCTGCATTCGCAGCCTCTATATGCAATAGAATATGTTTACCAATTCTAACATCTTGAATACCCTCAATACCCAATCCGGCTAAGCTAGTACTAACTGCTTTACCTTGCGGATCTAATAATTCTTTTAATGGCATTACATTGATGTGTGCAGCGTATTTCATTGTTCTTCGCTTGGTTTAATAATGATAGAAAGTAAAGTGTAAATTATAAATGTAAATGGTAAGGCAAAATATATATTAGTAAAAATAGCAGTAGCCAAAAAGACTACGATCAATACTAATTGACGCCAAATGTTTTTAAAATTAAATGTAGTTGGTAAAAACTTGAAAAATGGTATTTTAGAAATCATCAACCAACACAAAAGCGCTATAATGACATACAAAATCCAAGTTTTCTGTAAATAAGTGCCTATCATAGGTGCATACCAATTCAATAAAGCTATTGAAGCTACAAAAATTCCAGTTGCCGGTATTGGCATTCCTTGAAAAGTGAATGAACCTTTAGTGGGAGCTGTAATATTAAAACGAGCTAAACGTAAAGCTCCAAAGCAAGCCACCAAAAAAGCTGGTGCCATAGACCACATACTCACATCCATAGCATTGCTTTGTTGCATTTTAGCAGCCCAAAGCATTTTCATTAATAACATAGAAGGTGCAACACCAAAAGATACCAAATCAGCTAAACTATCTAAATCTTTACCCAAAGGAGAAAAAACTTGCAAAGCTCTTGCTGCAAAACCGTCTAACATATCAAAGATAGCTGCTATGCCTATTAAATAAGCCCCAACAACCATTTGTTCGGTACAAATTACCCAATAATCTGCTCCATTTATTTCTGCTAAATAAGGCTGAGCATTGAGTATAAAAGCAATAGCCAAGCATCCCGAAAATAAATTGGCAAGGGTTAATATATTAGGCAAGTGTTTCATTACGTGCTCAAAAGTACTATGTTAAATATGGATTTCAAAAAATATCAATTCAATTCTTTAAATAAAAATGGGATAGAAACCTATCCCATTTTTATTTATTGTGGCACTACTAATCGGAATCCATTTCCATGAATATTGACGATCTCCACACTAGCATCATCTTTTAGATATTTTCTCAATTTTGCAATATATACATCCATGCTACGTCCATTGAAATAGGTATCACTACCCCATATGCGTTTCAAGGCGTTTTCGCGAAGTAATAAGTCGTTTTTATATTCCGCCAACATAAGTAAAAGTTCATTTTCCTTTGGCGATAAAGTGACTGAATTCTCACCTATGGTTAGAATACGCAATTTGCTATTGAAATGATAATTACCTATTGTAAATTCAAACTGACCATGCTGTTTTTCTTGTAATTCTTGATTTCTTTTTAAAACAGCTTTTATTTTATGTAATAATACTTCACTATCAAAAGGCTTCGTGATATAATCATCAGCTCCTAATTTATAACCTGTAAGAATATCTTCTTTCAAGCTTTTAGCAGATAAGAAAAATAAAGGCACTTCAGGGTCTACATTTCTAATTTCTTCTGCTAATGCAAAGCCATCCATATTTGGCATCATAACATCTAACAAGCAAATGTCAAAACGCTCTTTTCTATATGCAGCTAAACCTAGAATACCATCTCTACAAAGCTCTACTACAAAATCATTAAGCTCTAAATAATTTTTAAGGACTTGTCCGAAGTTAGTATCATCTTCTACCAACAACACTTTATTTTTTTCTTTCTCCATGAGTAGTTTGTTTATTAAGCTAAATTACACACATAAATGACTTGTGCGTGCAAGATTTTGTTAAAACCGTGGGCAACCATATTCACTTCTATTGCCGTTAGGAGCATGATATAGGCCTTGGTAAACCAAACCCAGTTCAAAAGCTCCCATACTTCTATTGGCAGGCGTTAGCGCTGACATAGTAACGTCGTAACTAACAACGAATTTTAGTTTTGCAATTTGATATCCTACAACAGCTATAACTGATTCGTTTAAGCGATAATAACAGCCTAAAATCAACTCGCTTTTAGTATCATTATCTCCACTTAAATAGGTTTGCGTTAAAAACCCAGCCAATAATTCAGAAGCTGATTTTTGGCTAGCAAAATATAAAGACGGCGTTAAAATAACTCTTGAAGTAGGCTGATATACCCACTCGATTTGTGCATTAGGACGAATACCTAATTGATTATTATCATTATTGAAACTCTCTACAGGCCTATTGATATGAGAAAGCCCTAAGCCTATTTTTAAATAGGAATTATCTGCAGGCATATAAGCATAATTAATACCAGCACATAAGTCAAAATAGTCTGTTTTAATTACGCCATTTTTTTCTCCATTACTATTCAAGGGATTGAATGAATAACCATCCCATTGCGTATCAAAAGATAATCGATTAAAATCCATATTGCGTTGCACGAAACCTCCGCTTGCACCAAAAGACAACATATTAAAATCATTGAGTACAATATGATAAGCTAATGAAAATTGGGTTTTATTTAAAACTAGATTGCCATCACCGGCTTTATCATTAAAATTGGCAATACCTAATCCAATCCAATTGGTTGACAATTTATTTCGCAACAATTGAAGATCTGCATAAAAAGAAGTTGTTTTATACGGCACGGGCACGCTATTCCATTGTGTTCTGTAATTAACCCCAATTCGATAATCATCTTCCGGCATCAATGCTGCATTAGCAGGATTTACTAATAACGGCGCATTATAAAACTGCGAAAAATGCAATCCTTGTGCATAAGCACTTACTACATAACAACAACATAAAATAAAAAGTAAAGTCTTTTTCATACGTTTCAATTATCGAATTAAAGTTACGTTACCCGATTTGCTTTGCGATGATCCATCTACAAAAGTAGCGCTAAGTACATAGGCATAGGCATCCATTTCTTCTGCTTGACCTTTGTAGGTTCCATCCCAACCAATAGTAATATCGGTAGTTTCAAAAACAATTTCGCCCCATCTATTAAACACTTTAAAACTCATCGTTTCTATGCCTCCGCCTCTAACAAACAAGATGTCATTAAAGCCATCGCCATTAGGAGAAAAACCTGTAGGCACATCTAGTTTTGTATTTACATCCGCACTTACCGATTTGCATAACGTATCGGCACAACCTGCAGCCGATTTTGCTATCAAGCAAACTTGAAAGGTTCCTTTTCTTTTATATAGATGAATAGGATTTACCAAAGTACTGAACTCTCCATCTCCAAATGACCAACTGTAAGAGACCGCATTGGTAGAGGTATTAATAAAGTTGTAAGGAGTATTGGGTATCACCGTTGTAGGCGTATAAGTAAAGTCTGCCTTTGGTTTAGGACGTACTTTAATTATTTTTTGAATAGAGTCTACTTTGTTACAGGTTGCTAAATTTACGGCAATGAGTGTAACGGTATAGGTTCCTACATTGGTATAGGTTTTTACAATAGGCGAAATAGAACTTGTGCTTCCATCTCCAAAACGCCAAGTGAAACTATTTGCATTTATAGCTAAAGAATTAAGGACTATACTATTTGTTAAACAAATAGAATCAGGCATATTAAATAACGCTTGTACGCGTTTACCATTTATTTTTATTGTTTTGATTAAGGTATCAGGCGAATTGCATGAAGTTGAATCGCGCATGATTAAGCGGATGGTATAAGTGCCTGTATCAGGATAGTTGTGTGTGCCAGGATTTTGACCGATAAAGCTTGTGCCATCACCAAAGCTCCAGAAAAATTTAGTAAACGAGCTTGAATTAGGGGTATTACTAAATGCAGAAGTATTGGTGATACTCACTCTATATGGACCGCAACTATCTGTAACTACTACATTAAAATTAGCATTGATTTGATTGCTATCTACGGTTATAGTAACAAAACTAGTATCTCTTACTTTGCAAGCATCTGGATTGATGGCAATTAGACGCACGTTATAAACACCTGGATTTAAAAAAGTATGTGATGGTGTAGCAGCAGTGTTAGTAGGTGAACCGTCGGCAAAATTCCATTCATAACTCACTGCATTAGTAGAGTTGTTTTGAAAATTAACAGTAAATGGCGGACAGCCTTTAGCTGTTGGATTTGCATTGGCTCCTGCACTTACACTTCCTAATTGAAATGCAATTTTTATAGCTGCTAAATTACAATTGTTACTTTGATTAGTTACGCTCCAAGATCCAGCAGTGGTAGGCAAAGGAGGCGATTGTGCACCGCCACAATTTCCACAAATTGCTTGATAAATTACGCCTGATTTATCAAATCTACTTGTACCACCATCAACATGCTCGCCATAACCAGCTATTGCAGAAACACGACCATAATAACTACCATGCAAAAGATTCACGAAATTTTTAGATAGTGCGAAGAAGTAAAAATCATTGCCGTCTGTTGTATTTTTTAAAGGCAAAGGAAGATTAGCGGTAGTAGGCATACCTGTACAATTACTTTGATTAGGACAGATACCTAATGTGCCGCCGAACCCAGAAATATATACGTTCTGACATGTATCCACTAAAAAAGCAACCGGTGATATATTGACACTAGTCGGCGTACCAGAACCAAAGACCGTTGATCTCAAATTACTTGATAAGTTACTATCTAGCTTAATTATAAACTGACTTGAGTTGGGATTATTATACACACCCGCGCTAACTGGGAAGCTACCGCCTAGCGTTTGACCCATTGCGTATACATTGTTTTCTAAATCAACTTGAATACCATAACATTGATCATAGTTAGATTGACCAATAAAAGTACTTTTCAAAATTGGATATGAACCACCATTTTGAAATAAGGTAATAAAGCCATCTGCAATACCGCCTTGATAAGTAGGCCATAAAACATTTGCAGAATTAGGGAAATCACTACTTTTTGTGCCTCCTGCAACATAGAGTTTATTCTGTTGAATATTTAAAGCCAATACATAGGCTGCATCTGCATTACTTCCCCCTATATACGTACTCCACATCAATGTTGTTAAGGATGGATTTAATTTAAAGACTACACCATCTTGAGCGCCAGTTAATGTATTTTTTATTGCCGTCGAAGTTACCGGAAAATTAGAAGACATCGTTGCACCAGCAACATATATATTTCCAGCATTATCTACAATTACTTCACTACGTGCATCATCTCCATAATTATATTTTAAGTCTACAAAAGCAGTCTCTACGGCTGTACCATTAACTACATCGTCGCCAGTACCACCTAAGTAAGTCGATCCCACCAATGCAGTTCCGGTTGTATTAAATTTAGTTACCGTGAAATCCGCACCACCATTTTGAGATATATCGTATGCATTTGGCGTTACCGGAAAGTTGATAGAATAGGTTCTACCAACAACCACTAAATTATTTGCGTTATCCACAAACATACTATGTGGCTGCTCATTACTTGCTCCCCCTAAGTAGGTTGAATAGATTAGTGCATTTCCAGCAGCATTAAATTTACTAATAGATATATCACAAGGATAAGGTACCCCAACCGTAAAATTTCCTCCGGCATAATTTATTTGAAATGCTCCTGTTGTTGTAGGATATCCTTGGTCACTTACAAATCCCCCTGCATAAAAATTTCCTTGATTATCGTAGGTTGCTGTAAAGCCCCAATTGTCAGCTGTAGAACCCGTAAAGGTTGCAAATACTACGGTTGGGTCAATGATAAGCGTAACATTTTCATCATATCCATTTGGAAACTCATAGGTGATTTTATTGTTCTCCAAATGATAAATACAAGGCACGATTTTTTTTGTACCCTCTATAAACTGATAGGCATAGGGTTTCAGTTCCGTTACATTACCTAAACTCGTTTTTAATACTAAATTTCCTTTTTGAATTTGCATGTGTTGTAAACCAACATATTCTAATACAATTTGAGCGGCATTGGCATGGGGTGCTATAATGCAATCGTATTTTATATTTCCTTTTTCAGAAGCGATATGTATATCAATACCATCATACATGCCAATATAATCCAATGCTAGAGACGGATGAAGCTCAGTTTTCCATCTAGAGGAATCTGCTCCTAAGAAATAATTGTAATAGTGGTTTTGAACTTTTGATTGTTTAACACTAACAGTAGATAAAGCATTTACAAAATTCATTTTGTATGCATAAAAATTATAATTACTGTTTACATCTGCAACACCATGCTTGACAGCTTCTAATTTTACAGCATTTGCGATATCTTCCATTAAATAGGTAATCGTGTGCTGCTCTATGAAAATAGTTGATAAAGGAGTTTTAGCTTTAAAGAGAAAGGGGCCATCCCATTGTCCTTTATTTTGCACAAATTCTATACTATTATGCGCTAATGAAGACATAGTAAAAAGGCAAATAAAAATAAGCGTGTTGAAAATATGCTTAGAGCGTCTCATACCAGGTGATTTATACTAAGCGAATTTAATGATTTTACATTAAAATAGCGTGTTATAACACTATTATTTCCTTAGCCAAATCTCAACCCTTCTATTGTTTAATCGACCTTCTTCTGTATTGTTATCATCAATAGGATTTTGCTCACCCATTGCATTTGTAGTAATTTTTTCTTGAGCTACACCTAATTGTAATAATAATCCTTTTAAAAGTTGAGCTCTTTTGGCAGAAATAATCTCATTTAATATTGGATTACCCGTGTTATCTGTAAAACAATTGATACTCCATTGATAAGAGGGATCTACCATTATTTGTTTTACTCGATCAGATAATTCTTGTAGTAAAGAATCAGCCAATACGGTTTTATTGATTTCAAAATGCATACGGGCTAGCAAAGAATCAAAAACTGGTGGCTCATAATCATTAGCTAATAAAGCAAAAGAGAGCTCATACTTATTGCTAGAATGAGCTAATGGAATTTCTAATACCGTATCTTTGGCTTGATAGCTATACCTTTTTGCTTTCCATAAATAATAGGTGTTTTTCAACAAAGGAATCATATAAGATCCATCACCCCGATTGCTTAATACTTGATAAGATTTGTCATTTTTTTGATCTATAATATCTATAAATGTATTGTTTAAGGGCTCTTTGCTGATACTATCATATACAAGGCCTTTTACATAAACTACTTCATCAGCAATGGCAAAGCTTGGCAATGTAGTTGCATAAATATCATAATTGCCTGCCATGCTGTCTCTATCTGAGCTTATATAGGCTGCATTTCCATTTTGGAAAACGAATATACCCATATCGTCAAATGCAGTATTAACAGGCGATCCAAGATTACGCGGGTAAGACCATAAGGTATCTTGTAACCAATTAGCCATAAATAAATCTAAACCACCAAAACCGGTATGCCCATCAGATGAAAAATAAAAGTGCTTACCATCAGGGTGTAAAAAAGGAGCCAACTCATTGCCAGCAGTATTTATTTTAGGACCCAAATTAATGGGCTCTTGCCACAAACCATCTTTGAAATAGCTCATCCATATATCCATACCTCCGTATCCGCCTTTTTTATTACTAATGAAAAATAAGGTTTTATTATCGGCCGATAAGCATGGCATACCTTCATAATCAGTAGTATTGATAGTACCTCCAAAACTTTCAGGAACAGTCCAAAAAGAATCTGAACGATAAGCCATTAATAAATCACAAGCGCCCAAAGACCAACCATTTTCGGATCGCGTATCGCATCGAGTAATAAATTGATAATGACCATCAGCAGAGTAACTTTGATACAATTCCGCATCTGGTGAATTAATAGGATATCCTTCATTCTTTGCTCGCAACCAAAAACCACAAGTATCTCTTTGGGCTTTAAATAACTCATCATCAATATTATTCACTTTTCTAGTAAATAATAACTCATTAGAATCGGCACTAACAAAAGGAAACATTTCTGGGAATGACGTATTAATGCGAATACCTAAATTTTGTACAACACCTCCTTTTCTTCTACTCGAATTTTCTCTTACAAACTGAGTTTGTTTTTGTAATGAATGATAATTAGCATCTTGAACTAAACATTGGCTCAACCATTCATTTGCTTCTTCGTAATGTGCAGCCAATAGAGCTGCTTTAGTTATTTTTTTGGTGAATTTTTCTTTTTGTTGTTTGGGAACTAAGGAATATGTACTTTTTAAAATCTGGTAAGATTTTTCGTAGGCATGTATTTGAGTATTCCATTCCGCAAGAGTAATATACGCATCTAAAGATGTTTCATTTTGTGCAATTGCTTTTTCGAGATAATGAATAGCCTGTTTAGCGTTCTTTTTAGACCATGCATATAAGGCCTTTTGATAGTTCTTATCAAGTGTTATAGCAGACTGCGCATTTGCTTTCAGTATAAATACTCCTATAAAAAAAACAATAAAAATGCTGAAGCTAAACTGTTTCATTTAATCTTTCAAGATTTTTTGAGAACCTAAATAGACCTTATCTGAATAGAATATAAACTCATAAAGACCTGTAGGCCATGTACTACAATAAATAAAGCCCGTTTGATTATTTAATTGCTCAAAAAAATATTTACTTACCAATGCGCCTTGTGCATTGTAAACTATTACTTGTACATTTTTGTAAACTGTTGAAGTCGATTGTAGCTTTACTAATTGATGTGCTGGATTTGGAGATACAACAATAGGACTATTTTCAATATTTGATATGCCCAATACTAATTCATAATTAGAAGACATATACGAGCAACCATTTACATCTGTGTACTGCACTTTAAAACTTCCATTAGTAGCATTAGTATAGGTTGCACTCGTTGCACCAGGTATAAGTGTATTGTTTTTGTACCATTGATAGCTAACAATACCTGTACCATTAGCAGTAAGTGTAGACCCATTAGAGGTGATGCTTAATGTAGGTTTATTGTAAACTAGAATATAATTTGTTTTCACCTTCGAATTTGTTCCAAGTATATTAGCTGTAGCCAACGAAACGGTATACAATCCGCTATTAGCATAGCTTACAGTTGGATTCAAAGCGGAGGATGACGATGGTGTGGCTCCAGGAAAATTCCATGAATTCGTAGTTTGATTAACAGAAGTATTGGTAAAGGTGATAGCATCTCCAATGCAAATAGCGGTATCACTTGCAATAAAATTTGCAGTAGCTCCTAATTGTAATTGTACATTATCTAAATAAATACCTTGACCATAATAACCAACATTTCCAAAGGCTACTATGATGCTTTGATTAGCAAAGGCATTAAGAAACACCGTATCTTTTCTCCATTGCGTAGCAGTAGGCACAAATAAAGCTGAAGAATTGTTTGGTGCTGTTGCTAAATTAGCTCCTGTTTTTTGATAGACTCTAGTAAAATTTTTTCCGCAGTCAGTAGAAACCAATACCAAAAGTGAATCGGGATAACTAGCTCCAAATGGAGCATAGGCAACGTCGAAAGTTAGACGCGCACTTAACATACCCGTTAAATCAGTTTTAGGTAGATATAAATAATTAATTGCGCCATTAGCATCATAATTATAATTATCAAACAATACAGATTTTGCACTAGCTCCAAAACCACCATTATAATTTAATTGCCATTGACCTGTATTGGCGGTTGACTGTTGCCAATTTGCAGGTAAGAAAGCAGCACCTTCAAATCCTTCAGTGATAGTTGTATTAGTGCCATTAGTAACATTAATATAGCCCGTTTTAGTAATCGAATTACCACCTGTAGCGCTTGTAATGGTTAAACTTACATTATACGTTCCAATTGATGGGTAAGCTATTTTTGGATTTGCTGCTGTACTAGTATTTGGTAGCCCTCCTGGGAATGACCATGCATAAGAAGTAGCAGTACCCGTTACGAGTTGCGAAAACTGAATAGAATCTCCGGGACAAACCGTTGTTTTATTTGCTGTAAAATCTACCGTTGGAGGCAAATTACTATTGATAGAACATTCTAAAACACCTCTACCATAGGTAGATAATCTTAATACACTAGAAGCCGTTCCATCATTAAACAACATCAGATTTTTAGCATTTGCAATGGTTGGCAAATTAACATTGCTACTGTGATTGACCCAAGCTGTTTGTGTAGAATCTTTATAATGCACATATATTCCAGCATTTAAAAATAAACGTTCATTATTACTAAAATCATCATGAATAACCTTACCAATATTTACAGCTGGGAGATTAAAGGAAATGTTGGTCCATGTTTGCCCGAAATCATAAGACTTGTAAATTTTAGAGCCACAAGATAAGATTACAACAGCTGGCTTTGAGGGAATAGTTTCAATTGATGCAGTAGCTGATGTGCTTAAAGGCGTTGCAAGACTATTCCAAACAGGTGTTGCAGCTAAGGCATTAGTACTTCTATAGAGTTTACTATTGTTAGTAACTACATAAACTAGATTTGAATCTGACTTAGAAATATGAATATCTCTAACAATTTCTGTAGTTGGCATTAATAAAGTCCAGGTTGGACTTGTTGCGGTTAAATTCTTTGTTCTATAGATAGAATCTTTACCTAAAAACGCTAAGTTAATTTGTGCTTTGTGAAATGCAATACGCGCATTGCTTGAGTTAGCAAAGGGTTGATTATATGAAAGCTCACTTGAATAGGGATTGAGTTTTCTTCTTTTCCCCGTTGCTAAATAATAAATTGTAGTACCGCTTGTTTGATAATCAAATGCACATCTAGTGGTCCAGTCGCCCCCTCTATTTGTTTTCCAAATGCCATCATAAAACAACTCACCATTGTCTTGCGTTCCAATGCTCATCATTTGTCTAATATAAGGGCTTTGTGCAGCTTCATAAATTTCAGTTGCTGTTATACCGTCTGATCTATTAGTCCATAAAATACCTGCTGTATCCGTAGAAACAAAAACACCTCCATCATTTGCACAAAACAGCTGATTATTATTGTAGGGATTATATTCAACTTGGTGAATATCTGTGTGCAATACAAAAGGCCAAGATGTTTTTTTTGTCCAATTAAAACCTCCATTGGTGCTTCTCCAAATACAATGAGAACCAATAAATAATTCGTTTGCATTTTGAGGATTTGCAACAAAAGCTAAATTATAATTTCCTTGCTGACCAGAAGTAGGATTAGCATCATAACAAACAGGGCATTCTGTAGTACTATTGTAAATAATAGAAAAAGTGCTACCAGCATTTGTAGATTTCAATACTACACCAGAAGGGCCCTCTGCTAATACATAGATAATATTTGTATCTGCAGCACTGATAGCTATTCTGCAGCCTCCATTGGTAGGGTCTGGCATTACAAATCCATTAGTTAGAGCAATCCAAGTAGAACCAAAGTCAACACTTTTAAACATACTTGTTTTTGTAACCGCATATAAGGTTCTTTTATTAATTGGATTAGCAAGCATATCCGTAAAGGTACCCCCTACATACTTCTGCGACCAAGTTGTTGCACCATCCGTAGTTTTCCAAATCCCAGAATTCGTAGCGGCTACTAAAGAATTGGTATTCGTAGGATCCATTAAAATTTCAACAGCTAATTTATTACCAATAGTCGCATTTGCTGCAGTAAAGGTTTGGCCTCCATTAGTAGATTTATAAATACCTAAACCATTGCTATAATAATTAGCATCTCCAGTACCTAAGTATATAATTTGATCATTCGAATAATCAACACAAATTGAAGCACAAGCTGTTTTTGGTAGGATTTCTGTGCCCGGCATTACAGACCAGTTCAATCCATTGTTATTACTTATATAGGCCCCACCTGATGCACTTACCGCATACATTTTCTGAGGATTAGTAGCATGAAATTTTAGTTGAGATACTCTACCTATCCCATTAATTTGGCCAACGGTATTAGTTGGGAATACAATAGGTCCATTTTGCGACCATGGTCCAACAACATTTTGAGCCCATACAAAATTTGAAAACCAACAAGCAAGTATCAACAGAAAAGATCTCATGGGATAGAATATTAATTTTTTTGAATTAATTGCTGATGTAAACGCACACGTTCCTCTGCAGTAAGAATATGGCCATTGCTTTGCACATAAGGCAAATTATCTTCATGCCACCAATTATATTTCTTTACTTGCATACGCAACTTATTTTCTTGCTTACTTTTACGAATAGCTCGTTTGCTTGGAAATTTTTCTCGCTCATTAAATTCGCCTATAACATCATGCTCTGCTTCTGGTAATGCATGTTTAGAAAAATAAAGTTGATAAGCTTTTTCTACCTCAAAAAAATTAGGATTAGGTTCATCCATCATTTTTATCCAATAGGGATAAGCAGTATAATCAACAGAACCTTTTTTCTTTGCTTGTGCAAACAAAGAAATTGATAGCAACATGCAATAACTTATAAATAAAACCTTCTTTAGCATCTATTAAATTTTTATGGGATTATTTGCGACGTATAAAAACTCATTCCAAATTTCTTCTACAATTTCTTTAGCTGGTTTAATGTCTCTTATCATACTACTTACTTGTCCAATTTCTAATTCCCCTTCTTCCATATCTCCTTCAAACATACCTTTTTTGGCTCTTCCTCTGCCTAATAAAGTACTCAAAACTTCTTTAGAAGCTCCACCTAATTCAGCATCCTGCACTGTGCTTGCAAATTTATTTTTCAATAATCGAACTGGTATAAGTTCTTTTAAAGACAATTTGGTATCGCCTTCTTGCGCATTTAAGATTGCTTTTTTAAATGCCAGATGACTACTCGATTCTTCACTGCATACAAAGCGCGAACCAATTTGAACAGCCTCTGCACCTAATACCATAGCGGCATACATAGCTTTTCCGCTGGCTATGCCTCCAGCTGCTATTACAGGTATGGCAACAGCATCGCTCACGGCAGGAATCAAACACAATGTGGTAGTTTCTTCTCTTCCATTATGACCACCTGCTTCAAAACCTTCTGCAACAATAGCATCTACACCGGCTTCTTGAGCTTTTAATGCAAATTTGGTGCTTGATACAACGTGTACCACAATTATACCTTGTTCTTTTAATAACTGCGTATAGGTTTTAGGATTACCTGCAGATGTAAACACAATGGGCACCTTTAATTTTATAATGTTTTGTATATGCTGATCAATAGCTGGGTATAATAAAGGGAGATTAACCGCAAAAGGTCTTTCTGTTGCTAGTTTACATTTTTTGATTTGCTCTTCCAATACATCAGGATACATACTTCCAGCACCAATGATACCAAGACCTCCGGTATTACTAACCGCAGCTGCTAATTCCCAACCTGAAGCCCAAATCATTCCGGCCTGAATGATGGGTTTTTCAATATTAAATAATCTACAAATTCTATTTTGCATAGTCTTAAACTATTAACCTAAATCAATTTCCGTATTATCACCAATATTTAAACTCTGACTTAATCCACTTACTGCTGCATCATTTCCAATGATGGAAGAATGTAATACCACTTCTTTTAATTCAGCAAAAGAACCAATAATACTATCTTTAATGATGGCAGAATGAATCGTTGTATTTTCTCCAATCGTTACGTTTGGTCCAATAATAGAGTGGGTGATTTTACAGCCTTCGGCAATACTCACAGGTTGAATGATTACTGTAGTATCTTGATTGATAATAGCTGATGCAGGCTGTTGTTCATATTGTTGTTTCAGCAAAAGCGCATTAGTAGACAGTAAGGTATCCTTCTTACCACAATCAAACCAATTATTTACCTTAAAAGCATCAAAAACAATTCCTTGTTCTATCATTTTTTGAATAGCATTGGTCAAATGATATTCGCCTTGCAAATGCACATTATCTTGCATGTCCTTATCAAGGATTGCATATAATTGAGCGGTTTCTTTTATATAGTAAACGCCCACCATTGCCATATTACTTTTAGGTATAAGGGGTTTTTCAGCAACTTTTAAAACACGATCTAGCTCATCTAACTCAGCCACTCCAAATAATCTTGGATCGTCCACTTTCTTCACACCTATTTGAGAAGTAGCAGAAGCAATAACTTTTTCTAAATTATAATCGCATAAGGTATCTCCAAATACAATGATTACATCATCATTTTGCACAGCATCTTTAGTTAACCAAATGGCATGCCCTGTTCCGTTTCTATCGGCCTGATTGACAATGCTATATTTAATATGTGGGTAATGTTTTTCTACATAATGTTGAATTTTCTCACCTAGGTAACCAATAACAAAAACAAACTCATCTACACCTGCTGCTAATAATTGATCTACAATTACACTCAAGATAGTTTTACCAGCAATTGGGATAAGCGCTTTGGGCTGCGTATAGGTTAAAGGGCGTAATTTGGTACCTGCACCAGCTACCGGAATTATTGCTTTCACGTGTTTGTCATTTTAAGTAATCAAAAATACTAAATTAAATTAAGCACTTAGGAGCTATTTTTCAAGATAAGGCAAAAAAAAGTGCACCTGTTGGTGCACTTTTTAATCCATTGAAAACTATTTTATACCGTTTGAATGATGGTTTCGTAGGGTAATCTGATTTTTGGATAATGCTGAGTTGCATCATCTGCTGAGCGATGACCTAAAGAAATAGCGCAAATAGCGGTTAGATTTTTTTCTTTTAAACCCAATACTTCATCATAAGCACTCGCTACAAAACCTTCCATAGGGCAAGAATCGATTTGCTCTATAGCCGCTGCAGTGAGTAGGCTTCCCATTGCTAAGTATGCTTGACGACTAGCCCAACCCAATTTCATTTCTTCTGTCATCATACCTAAAAATCCTTTTACCATAGCACTAAAACCATCATAAGCAGTAATTGGCTGACTAGTAACACTTGCTGCATGTTGCATGAAAGCCTCAACTGAAGCATCGTTTAAATTTGTTTTTGCACAAAACACTAATAAATGAGAAGAGGTGGCTACTTTTTCTTGACCATAAGAATGGGGTACTAATTGTTTTCTAACTTCAGTATTTTTCACCCATAAAATAACAAAAGGTTGTTGACCCATAGATGTAGGTGCCAGGTGGGCTACTTTTAATAAGTGTTCAATTTTTTCATCTGCAACTTGCTTTTCTGGATCAAACGCTTTAACGGCATATCTCCAATTCATGGCATCTAGTAAATTCATAATTTTATTGATTTAGTTGTTTAGTGTAAAATTGATGTTTTAGGATGTATAAAAAAATAAGCTAGCTTAAGTATTTACTTTTTAGAGGAATTTAATTTTCTTCTTATCATACTTAAAAATTCGGGGGTAACACCTAAAAATGAAGCAATTTGCAATTGCGTAATTCTATTTTCTAAAAAACCGTATTGTTCTCTAAATTCTATAAAACGCTCTGTAGCGGTTTTGCTTAAACTAGAAATAATGCGCTGCTGTAAATTGGCAACTCTTTTTTGAACTAAAATTCTGAAAAATCGCTCTAATTTAGGTATTGCTTCAAAAACATATTCTAAATCATCTTTGCTAATTCGAAGTACTTTCGTTTTTTCTATAGCTTGAATATTCAGCTGTGTAGGTTTATTATGGGTACTACTTGCGATATCCCCTACCCACCAATCTTCGATAGCAAACTGAATCAAATGAGAGAATCCAGAATGATCGGTATAATAAACAAGAACACAACCTTCTATGATAAAATTAAGTTCGTTGGAAAATTGTCCTTCATGCAAAAAAAATTCCTTTTTTTTATATTCTATGTATTGCAATTTAGAAACAAATAAGTCCTGTTCTTCTTTAGTTAGACTAACGATTTTAGAAATATTATTTAAAATTAACTGTATTCCTTGCTGCATAATCAAAAATAAAAAGAGTTTTGGCCTACACCAAAACTCTTTTTTTATAGTAGTATTGATAATATTAATCGAGTGTGACTACGAAAAATTTCAAGTCCATTAAAATAGGCATTAAATTCGTTTTTTTATCCTTTGCTTTTTCAGCAATATCTTTCATTAGACGAACTTCCTCTTTTATTTTTTTATCTAGGGTAGCATTCGATTTGTCTGCACTTAATTTTTGTTTATTTAAAGCAACAAAATTAGCCATCATGGTTTGCAATTGATTATAGGTAGTTTGCATACCATCTGCATTATTACGCTCAGTATTAGCTGCAAATTCGTTGATTTTAGAAATCAATTCCATTTTTTGATCATTAAAAGACTTTACTTGATTTTGAGCAAAAGAAGAAAGACTTAAAACACCCATACAAAGAGCAACAAATATTTTTTTCATATTCTACGTTTTTATCGATTTTAAAATTAGTTTCTAAAAGTACAAATTATTTTAATAAAACCTGCCAAGCTTGGTCAATTTTATTGGCATCTAAAAGTTCTTTAGCATAAGTATGCAAAGCATTTATACGCTCTTCAGTACTTGTATAAGGCTTAGTTAAAAGTTCAATTAAGTGTTTATCGCTAAAGGCTTCGTCAATTTCAGGCACCAATGTACAATTGCCCAAAACACCTAAATGATTGCCCGTCAATACCTTACTTAATCGAATCGCTTCTGGTAATTGATCTACACCTACTCCTAAATTTAAATTAGGCTTTGCTACTTCAAAAACAGCATTTCCACTCGCTCGGCAATAAAAATCACCGCCCATTCTTGCCACTAAATCTATTTTATGGGGGTCTATTTGCAATTGCTCATTCAATACAGCATCATTAATATGCATACAAACAACTTCGCAAATCACTAGATTTCCTGCTCCTCCCTCTTCACCTGTAGCCTTTACTTCTAGCACTTTACATTCTAATTGCACCGGCGATTCTTTAACTCTAAAAGGCTTTACCATTTCAGATGCGATTGGTGTTAATCCGGCTTTTTCAAATTCATTAACCCCTTTATCGTATTCGCAACTTGCTAAACTCATTTGCTGTACAATGGCATAATTTACTACATTAATAACCACTTCCCTTGTTCGTATAGCATTTTCTAAGGTATGCTTAATGGTATTATTACGTACTCTTCTTGCAGGTGAAAACACCAATATTGGCGGTTTGCTGCCAAAAACATTGAAAAAGCTGAATGGAGATAAGTTCATATTGCCATCTTCATCGATAGTGCTAGCAAAACAAATAGGTCGAGGGGCAATAGCACCTAACAAATAGGCATGCAATTGCGACGTTTTAATTTCTGAAGGAAAAATTTTCATGCTACAATATTATTGAATTATACTCAAAACAACGATTTCTATGAATATGTTTAATGTATAGTCTTTTGAATGAAATAGCATTTAAGCGCATTTTTTTAAAAAAAGTTAAAAAATAATAGAGTACTAGAAAATTAATACAAACCCATTACTTTTGAACATAAATTTTTCAAATACCTATGGAACAAACAGCCTCATTAGACATTAGAGCATTAAATGAAAAAATTCATGCAAAAAGTGCCTTTATCGATTTGCTTCAAATGGAATTAAACAAATCTGTTGTTGGCCAAAAAATGATGGTAGAACGTTTACTGATTGGGCTTTTAGCACAAGGTCACATTCTATTAGAAGGTGTGCCTGGCTTGGCTAAAACGCTTGCTATCAAATCTATGGCTAGTGCTATAAATGGTAAATTTGCACGTATTCAATTTACGCCCGACTTATTACCTGCTGATGTGTTGGGAACCATGATGTATAATCCACAAGCTCATGAATTTTCTGTAAGAAAAGGTCCCATCTTTGCAAATTTCATATTAGCCGATGAAATCAATAGGGCTCCGGCAAAAGTTCAAAGTGCTTTACTAGAAGCCATGCAAGAACGACAAGTTACTATTGGAGATACTACTTATCCATTACAAGAACCATTCTTAGTTTTGGCTACTCAAAATCCTATTGAGCAAGAAGGTACCTACGAATTACCAGAAGCTCAAGTAGATCGTTTTATGCTTAAAGTAGTTATTACTTACCCACAAAAAGAAGAAGAACGAGCAATTATTCGTCAGAATTTGCAAGCTATACCTACAAAAATAAATGCAGTAGTGAGCACCGATGAGATTTTAGAGGCTAGGCAATTAGTTCGTGAAATTTATATGGACGAAAAAATTGAACAGTATATTTTAGATATCGTTTTTGCCACTCGTTTCCCTGATCAATACAAATTAGCACACCTTAAAAATTGGATAAGCTTTGGCGCTTCTCCAAGAGCCAGTATAAGTTTAGCTTTGGCTGCCAAAGCATATGCCTTTATCAAGCGCAGAGGTTATGTAATTCCTGAAGATATTAGAGCAGTTTGTACTGATGTTATGCGTCATAGAATTGGTGTAACTTATGAAGCTGAAGCAGAAAACAAAACAAGCGTAGATATCTTACACGAAATCCTAAACGCTGTAGAAGTACCTTAGATAAAATATATAACTTTCATAAGCGACTTTCAAAACATAAGAAGTCGCTTATTTTTTTTACAACAGCAGTTTTCATAACTTGCTTATTATTAACCTAGCCTATTCGTTCAAAAAATGAGTTTACATAAAGTAGTAGCAAATGCCGAGGAGGCAATTAAAGGCATTCAATCTGGACAAACCCTTTTATTAGGTGGTTTTGGGTTGTGTGGTATTCCCGAAAATTGTATTACAGCATTAGTAAAAAAAGGAGTTGATCAACTTACTTGCATTTCAAACAATGCGGGAGTAGATGATTTTGGAATTGGATTGTTATTGCAAACCAAACAAGTAAAAAAAATGATTGCTTCTTACGTTGGCGAGAATGATGAATTTGAGCGTCAATTATTAAGTGGTGAATTAGAAGTAGAATTGATACCACAAGGTACATTGGCAACCCGATGTATGGCAGCGGGCTATGGCATACCAGCTATTTATACCCCAGCTGGTGTGGGTACAGAAGTAGCAGATGGTAAAGAGGTGCGCAATTTCAAAGGCAAAGATTATTTATTGGAGTATGCTTTTGATGCTGATTATGCAATTGTAAAAGCTTGGAAAGGCGACACAAAGGGTAATTTAATATTTAAAGATACAGCGCGCAATTTCAATCCATTAATGGCTATGGCAGGGAAAATTACAATTGCTGAGGTAGAGCATTTAGTAGAGGCTGGAAGCCTGGATCCAAACGATATTCATACGCCTGGAATTTATGTAAACTATATTTTCCAAGGTGAAGCTTATGAAAAACGAATTGAAAAAAGAACCGTAAGAAACTAAGAAGCTATGGCATTAACGAAAGAACAAATTGCTAAACGTATAGCACAAGAATTGCAAGATGGTTTTTATGTAAACCTTGGCATTGGCATCCCAACCTTGGTAGCTAATTATATACCCGAAGGCATAGAAGTAGAATTGCAAAGTGAAAATGGACTTTTAGGTATGGGACCCTTCCCAATTACAGGTGAAGAAGATGCAGATTTAATTAATGCTGGCAAGCAAACGATCACCACGCTAGCAGGTTCTGTATTCTTTGACAGTGCTATGAGTTTTGGTATGATACGCGCTGGCAAAGTAGACCTTACTGTTTTGGGTGCTATGGAAGTAGCAGATAATGGAGACATTGCCAACTGGAAAGTACCGGGTAAAATGGTAAAAGGAATGGGTGGTGCTATGGATCTTGTTGCTTCAGCAAAAAATATTATTGTAGCAATGCAACATACCGATAAAGCGGGTAATTCTAAATTATTAAAAAGTTGTAGCTTACCTATAACCGGTCGTGCTTGTGTAAAGAAAATTGTAAGCGACTTGGGTGTTTTTGATATAACAGAAAATGGGTTTGTATGTATAGAACATGCACCAGGTGTTAGTATTGAAGAAATTAAAGCTAAAACAGCTGGCCGATTGAGTATTCATGCCTCTATAAAAGAAATGAACGTATAGTGCGCCTAAAAATCCGATATACCTTTCTATTGCTATTGCTTGGGTGCTTGAGCGCTTTCCAAATCTTTGCACAGCAAAGAAAAGAAGGCATGACCGGATGGAAAGGTAAAGATCGAGGAGAAGGAGAACATATTAATAAGATATTACGTTGTCTGCAGCGTGAGGAATTAATGAACTATACTCAATTATTTCCTACTGTTGAGAATATGTCAAGATGGATTATTGAAGTTTCCCCACCTCGTTCTAGCGCTTATCAAAAAGCTGTTTTTTATCTCAATAAACCAGAATTATTACACATTATGGATACGAGCATTCGTAATGCACGTAAAAAAGAATTCAATAAAATGCTACATAAAGCAGAGAATATTGGATTGCATTGGAATAAAACTTTACTTTTAAATTACGAACTAGAACGGATGAAAAAAACACGGGATACAGTGCTAGAGAAGATAGCTCCAGAACGTTTCCTAGGCTATGTATTCGTAAAAGATCAAGTTACAGACTCTGTTTATTGTTTTACGGTTAGTGATTTACAAATGATAAAAGGTAATTGGTATGGTGGTTATTTAAAAAACTTATTTAAGGCAGAAACCAAAGCTGAATATGAAATGCAAAGAATGATGGAAGAAAAATTCTATGCAAAATTAGCGCATCACAAAACAGATTCAGTCAACTTAGTTATTGATAGCTTAGAAGACTCCCGAAACGATTTTATTGTTGCAAGAAAATATTACGAAGGTACGTTAGATGGTTATATCCCTATTGAACTTTATATCCGTTATATAAAAGATACATGCGCAGAAGATGTCTGCAGATATGAAGCCTTGTATAAGTTTGGCGATAACGAAGATTTTATATCCCTTCGCGTTAGCAAAAAAGAAAAAGAATGGACTTTTAGAGAAGATAAGTATAATGCATTCATGCAGCTTACGCTAGGCAAAATAAAATACACGGGTATATGGAATGATCCAGCAGAACATATTAAATATAAAGCCGTACTTACTGAACTTGAAGAGTTGCCCGAAGAAACAAAAGACTTGGATGCCGAGCTCGATCAAGCGATTGTCGAACGCATGCAAGCCATTGCCAATGGCGAAGAACTTGATAAGGATATAGAAATAGAAAGGACGGAACCTTTAGAGAAAATTCAAGAGCAAGCAGAATCTAAAAAAGAAATTAAATCTGAGATTGCGCCAATAAAAGATAAAAAAGAAGATAAAAAGAAAAAAGATGATAAAAAGAAAGATAAGCCCAAAAAAGAACGTAAAGAACCAACACTAATTGATGACGGATTATAAAATTTTGGGTATTGAACGGGAGGTCTATTTTAAAACCACCAGAAGCGGAGGCAAAGGTGGGCAGCATGTAAATAAAGTAGAAACAAAAGTAGAAGCTTGGTGGTCGGTAACGCAAAGTACTTTATTTGATGACAACGAAAAAGAGCGTATCCTTCAAAAATTAGCTAACAAAATCAATAAAGATGGCTTTTTAATTTGTACGGCCAGTGATACCCGCTCACAATTAGAGAACAAACTAATAGCGCTGAAAAAACTACAAGTACTAATTACACATAGCCTAATTATTCCCAAAAAGAGAAAAGCTTCAAAACCTACAAAAGCGAGCGTTGAAAAACGCTTAGAAAGTAAAAAGAAGCAAAGTGCAAAGAAAATTAACAGAAGTAATAATAGTGATTGGAAATAAGAAAGGTCCCTTGCGGGACCTTTCTATTAATGATGATGATGTGTAGCGTGTGGATCTTGTAATTTAAAGAATTCCTCTTCGCTTACTTTTTTATCTTGTATGGTAAATTGAGTTTCTAAATATTCGAATAGACGATCGAATAACATTTTACGATACGTTTCATCGATTGTTTTTTCATCTTTCATAATCTTATCCATATAGCCGTCCATCCAAGGAGCTTCATCATCAGCACCCATTCCGAAATAAGACATTACTTGTGCTTTCAAGCCATTTTTAACATCGTCTAAACTAACTTGAATTTTATTTTCAACGATTAATTTATCAGATATTAAAGTCCATCTTAACTGATGATCAAAAGAACCAAATTCCGCTTCAACTTCTTCATCCGTACGCACTTTCTCTTGACCTTCTTTCATCCAACGTTTTAAAAAGGCAACAGGTAAGTCTAATTTAGTTTGATGTACCAATAATTCATACATTTCATTGGTTAAACGTTCTTTAGAAATTCTTACAAACTCTTTACCTAATTCTTCTTTTAATTTTTCTTTGAAAGCATCTAAGCTTGTAATTGCTGCATTAGGGAACACTTCTGCATATAAGGTTTCATCTAATTCTCTTGGAATCAAACGCGCAACCTTAGAAAGCGTTACTTGATAATTAGTGTTGGCATCTGTATCTGTTGTTTTTAATGGATCTTTTAAGAAAGCAGTCAATTCTTCAGCTGTGCATACTTGACTAGGCACTATTGTAAAGGTATCTTCTGCTTTTTTACCCATTAATAAGATTTGCATTCCTTTTGGTAGTTTATCAAATAATACGGTATCTTCTAATTTGCTATTAGCATCGATAACAGCTCCTGAAGCGTCGCATTTATGATAATTTGCATAAATGATGTCTTCTGCATTAGTAACCGTTTCTTGAGGCTCTGCCTTACCATATCTACGTTGCAAGCGTACTAGTTCGTCTGCAATCATTGAATCTGCTACTTCAATCGTATAGCGCGTAAGTTTTGCTTTATCTTGAATAGGTTTAATGTCAAAAGTAGGTTTTAATCCTACTTCAAAGCTGAAACTAACATCTTGCGGATTATTCATATCCAGTTGATAATTAGATTCGTTAGGCATCATTAATGGTTGAGCAAAAATGGCCAAATTTTCTTTTTGCAAATAGCTTTCTAGTTCTTTACTAGCTGTTCTAATAATTTCTTCGTTAAAAATACTTGGACCATACATTTTTTTAACCATTCCTGCAGGTACCATTCCTTTTCTAAAACCAGGAACTTGAACAGTTTTAGCATAGCCTTTCATAGCTTTATCAAAACCCGGCACATAATCTTCTTTAACCAACTGAACGGTTATTTTGTCATGTAATGAACTAATTTGTTCACGTGTAATCGTTGCCATAGCAATTGTAATTTAAAGTTTTAAAAAAAGAGCCGATCATAGATCGGCTTTTGTATTTGAGTGCGGGTGGAGGGACTCGAACCCCCAAGCCTCGCAGCACTAGATCCTAAGTCTAGCGTGTCTACCAATTTCACCACACCCGCATTTGGGTTGCAAATGTACAAAAACTTTTGAAATTGGAGCTCTTTTAAGGCAAATTTTAAGGATTTTAAGCTAATTAGGACACTCGGGCTCAGCAAAAGGAATTGTATATTTGCACTAGACTTATTATGGTAAAAAATTATGCAGACATCGGTTTTAATTGTTGAGGATGAAGAATCTATTAGAGAAAGCTTAAAGCTTAACCTTGAATTAGAAGGCTATGACGTATCAACAGTAGCTGATGGCATTCATGCCTTACAAAAAATAAAAAGTGCTTATTTTGATTTGATCATATTGGATATCATGTTGCCAGAAATGGATGGTATAGCCCTTTGCGAAGCCATAAGACTGCAGCAGAATGAAGTTCCTATTTTATTTTTATCAGCAAAAAATAGCCCTAAAGATCGAATTGAAGGATTACGAAAAGGGGGCGACGACTATCTAAGCAAACCATTTGATCTTGAAGAACTACTCCTTCGCATTGCGAAATTGATAGCTAAAAACAAAAAAATACAAGAACCTCAACAAAATTTATCCAATTACCAATTTGCTAACGGAACTATTGACTTTACAGGATTAACCTGCATTACCCATGATGGCAAAGAAATAAACCTGAGCAAACGTGAAGCAGCTTTGTTAAAGTTACTTATTGATCACAAAAACGAAGTGGTTTCTAGAGAGCATATTTTACAAGTTGTATGGGGATATCAAGTATATCCAAACACCCGAACAATAGATAATTTCTTACTCAACTTTAGAAAGTACTTCGAAAAAGATAGTAAAAACCCTGTCCATTTTCATTCTATACGAGGCATAGGGTATAAATTCACCGAATAGGCTTCTTGGCACTTTAATAATATTGTAATAACTTTATTTGAAATTAGTTAACATGAAACGAATAGCACTTTTAGCACTTGTATGTATGACATTAGGGTCTTGTGATAAATACAAGGATTATAAGCGTGGATTTATTATGGACTCTGGAGATATTACGGTAAATGGGTGCGGCTATTTATTAAAACTAAATGGAGGTGGTTTTGTAAAGCCTGTTTATTTAAATTCTGCTTTCCAACATGACAATATGAAAGTGAAAGTTAAGTTAGTACTAAATGGTAAAAAAGATACTTGCGATATGGGAATGGCTATCTATGATGAAGCTATCATAGAAGATATCGTTAGAGATAATGATTAGAAAGTAATTAGCATCTAGCGAATTACAAAATAAACAAGTTAGTAGAGCGTATTATGCTCATTATAAAACAAACGTTAGTAGGCTGTTAGGCTATATTAAAATCATGCATAACCTTCTTTATAGAAATAAAACTCGTTCTATTTTCATGCTGGGTCTTCTCTTAGTGGGCCTTTTATATTTTGTATTTTTTGACCAAAAAGATCAAAATATGATCAATGGAATAACTGTTCTAGGAACGTATTTATCACTATTGGGCATCGTTATTTCTTATTTTCAAATTAAAAGCGTTAAAGATATTAATGAAAAAACAAAAACAGCGATAGAAAAATCATTGCAGAGATTAAATCAACTAGTAGTAGTTGCAGATCTATCAAAAGCAATTAAAATTATAGAAGAAATTCAGCAATTTATTCAGCAAAAAAACTATGCTATAGTCTTGATAAGAATGAAGGATTTAAAATCAATTTTAATTCAAGCAAAGCATAATGAAGAAGCAAATAAGCTAATAGAATACGAAAGCTTTTGTATTAATTTAAATGAATTGATAGTAGACATTAAAAACATGCATGAATTTACGACCGGGTATAAGAAAACTAATTTAAACTTTTCTAAAATTACTAATCACTTAGAAGATTTATCAACAACGTTAACTGCATTTGAACACAAACTAAAAAATATAAAAAATGATAGCTGAAAACTTTAGATTGCTTATTGAAAAACTAAAATACAAAAGTGCAAAACGGGAAGCCATCTGGGCTAAAACTAGTAGAGATGAAGAATTTAAATTGCATTTAGGAAAAGTTACCTTACTTACCGATTGTTGGTATGACGAAGTAACTTTCAATAAAAAAGTTGATCTTGTAATTTTAAACGAAGACGGAGAAAAAATTGATGGTGTAATCCTAAGTAAAGGAGAGGATGATTACGAATTATTAATTGAGTTACACACCTTAGCAAAACAATCGTATTACAAAATAGACGAAACGTTCAAATCTATTTTTGAAGAACTCGATAGTAACAAAGTCATTGGCGAAAAGAAAAAACACGAATTAGATGACCTTATTTAACACGGAACTCTTGTTCCTAAACCTTAAGGTTGCTTAAATCGTACATCTTTAACAAACTCATAATCATTGAGTGTATTCAAGAAAGCTATTAACTTAGATTTATCGGTAGCCGACAAAGTAATTGGATTTTGCAATAAAGGATCCAAAGTTGGACTTTGCACTAAACCTGATGTATAATGATCTAAAACAGCACTCAAAGTTGCAATGCTTCCATTGTGCATGTAGGGTTTAGTAAAATTTAAATTTCGTAAGCTAGGTACTTTAAATTTAAATCGATCAGAAGCAAGACCTGTAATATGAGCTCTTCCGCTATCGAGTGAAAAAGGCAAACCATTGTTTCTAAAGCTAAAATCAGTAAACAAGGGCTCGGCATGACAAGTATTACATTTTTGTTGGAATAAAATATATCCTGCTTGCTCATCAGCCGTAAATGTTGCTTTTCCATTTTTAACCTGATCGTATTTAGATTGATTAGAAACGATAGCTGCCATAAATTGCACAATAGCCTTTTGAATGCGCTGTGTATTAATTTCTTCTGAACCAAAAGTGTTTTTAAACTGCAGTCTATAGCTAGGATCTGCATTAAGTTTTGAAATAACATTAGGTAAGGTTTCATCCATTTCTAACGGATTCATAATAGGAGCAATCGGTTGATTTTCGATATGATTAACACCGCCATCCCAAAAGAAAGAAGTATGCCAAGCCAAATTAAACAGGGCTGGAGAATTCCTTGTGCCTAATTGGTTACGTACACCGTGACTAAAAGCATGATCAATTTGTGCAAAAGCCGTTGTTTGTTCATGACATGATGCGCAGGAAATAGAATTATCTATAGATAAACGAGTATCATAAAACAAGCGACGCCCTAATGCAAATCCATCGGGAGTAAGGGTATTATTTTGAAAGTTATAATGAGGAGATGGCCAATTTGCAGGCTGCACAAAACTTATATCCGTATTTTTAGGCATTGGCTGCAATAGCGGATCGGTATGGCAAGACCATAAGGTTAAAATAAGTACTAGTAAAAAAACAATGGAAACTATTTTATTTTTCATTGTATTAATCGATGTGGTTTACTTTAAACATATCTTTATAATTTTCAGCAATATTTACCAAATCTTTACCAGGAGTCATAAGTAGCGGTTTTTGTGCAAAATCTATTACATTAGGGAAACTAAACCATTCTGCTACATCTCCATCAATATGAACGTTAGGAGTTGTTCCTTTTTTTACAATCATAGTAGTAGGAAAAGTTAAAGTAACTGTGCGAAGTACATTATTTGGACCGCTGAAACCACCTAAGTGATATACAACTGATTTATCCATGCTTGTTGATTGTGGCGAAACCCCTTCAAACTTAGCCATGATATATCCAGAGTTCCAGGTCCAAAACATACCATTTATGGGATCTAATGCGCCAGTTTGTGCGCCACTTGTATTACGAGCCGAATCAACTCCAATTAAAAAAGAAATAGATGTATAACTACCTTCAGGTACATTAGCCATTACAAAAGAATGCGAACTTGCATCTGCCTCATTAATTAAATGATAACTTTCATTTTCTGTGTATACAGAATTATCTGATTTAATTAATTTAACATTGGTAATATAGTATTTGTATACGTTTACTTTAAAAGAATCTCCATTGGCATTATTATACCATTTTGTTTGGAGTGTTAAGGGTTGACTACCTACGAAATTTGAAAAGGTGACTTTAGCATTACTTGATGCGTTGGCGTCAATTGGATCATCTTTCTTAACACAAGAAAAGAGTGATACGCACAATATCGAAAGAAGTATTAAGTTGCTTTTCATATTATTTTATTTTTTAATTACCAAAGAAGATCTTTATCCTTTTCCTCAGCACTTGTTTTATTTACTAATCTACTATTATATTTTTGAATCTGACGTTCATAAATCAATTTAGCAATCTGCTTAGCTATATCCTCATGATGTAACACTTCTTTAATTTTTTTCTCAGAAATATCTAAGCGATATAACATTTGAAAAAATTCTTCAGCGCCCGATTGAATCCATTCTACTACTTTTTGCTCTAAAACCTTTAAGAGCATTTCCTCATCTACGGTTTCTGGAAGAACCAATTCATATTGCTTTGCTATTTCTTGAGCCAACTGTGCTGATTGCATATCATAAAGTTACAGCAATAGCATCAAAATAGGCATGATTTTCATCATGCCTATTATAATTAAATTCTATACTGTTTAATACTGAACGGCATTTAAGACAATTTGCTTAATATCTTTTAAAGCTACACGCTCCTGAAGCATACTATCTCGGTGCCTTATCGTTACGGTACCATCTTCTTTTGTTTGATGATCGATTGTTACACAAAAAGGTGTTCCTATGGCGTCCATTCTTCTATAACGCTTACCAATAGCATCTTTTTCCTCATAAAAACATTTAAATGAGCCTCTGCATTCTGCCATCAGTTCTTTTGCAATTTCCGGCAAACCATCTTTCTTTAATAGCGGCAAAATAGCCAATTTATAAGGTGCCAACATTGCAGGTAATTTCAACACTACACGTGCATCTTGTTTTTCTTCAGTGCTTAAATCTTCTTCTTGATAAGCTTCACTCAATAACATTAAAAAGGTACGATCTAAACCAATAGAGGTTTCTACTACATACGGTATGTAATGCTGATTCAATTCTGTATCGAAATAAGTTAGTTTTTTGCCACTAAACTGTTGATGATTTTTCAAATCAAAGTCTGTTCTACTATGAATACCCTCTAATTCTTTAAAACCCATTGGAAAATCATATTCAATATCACAAGCAGCATCTGCATAATGCGCCAATTTTACATGATCATGAAAACGATATTTATCTGGACTAATACCTAAGTTTAAATGCCATTGCATACGCGCTTCTTTCCAATACTGATACCATTCTTGTTGTGTGCCAGGACGAACGAAAAATTGCATTTCCATTTGTTCAAACTCACGCATTCTAAATATAAATCCTCTGGCTACAATTTCATTTCTGAAGGCCTTCCCTATTTGTGCAATACCAAAAGGAATTTTCATACGACCTGTTTTTTGAACATTCAAGAAATTGACAAAAATACCTTGAGCCGTTTCTGGTCGTAAATAGATCTCACTACTCTCTTCTGCAACACTACCTAATTGGGTGCCAAACATCAAATTAAACTGACGTACATCCGTCCAATTGCAAGTGCCACTCACGGAGCACTTAATATTATTTGTGTCAATTAAATTTTTCAATCCCGCAAAATCATCAGCAGCAATTAATTGCTCCATAGATTGTATTAGCGCAGCCGATGCATCTGGAGCTAATTGCTCTGCATAGGCTTCTATTAAATGATCTACTCTATATCGCTTTTTAGAATCTTTATTATCAATCATTGGATCGCTAAAATTATCGACATGGCCGCTGGCTTTCCAAGTTGTAGGATGCATAAAAATAGCAGCATCAATACCTACAATATGGTCATGTAGTTGCGTCATGCTTTTCCACCAATAATCTTTAATATTCTTTTTTAATTCAGCCCCATTTTGACCATAATCATAAACGGCGCCTAAACCATCATATATTTCACTAGAAGGGAACACAAATCCATACTCTTTGCAATGACTTATAATTGCTTGTAATTTATTTTCGTTTGCCATAATGCAACAAAATTAATTGTTTTGATTGATTGTTCTATGTTTTATAGTGTCCTTTGTTTAATTTTCAACAAATATTCAGATATGAAATGGATTTTATGTACCCTGCTAATTAGCCTATCTTTAAATTGTTTTGCAGGCCAACAAGCTGAAAGAGCAATTTTAGCGTTGCTCAATATGCAAGTAAATGCCTGGAATGATGGCAACTTGTCCAGTTATATGGAAGGCTATTGGAATTCGGATAGCCTTGTTTTTATTGGTAAAAAAGGTTGTACTTATGGATACAAGGCTACCTTAAGGAATTACCAAAAAGCCTACCCGGACAAGGCTACAATGGGTCAATTACACTTTAGCCATCTCCATTTCAAAAAAATTTCGAGACGTAATTATATGGTCATAGGAGCATGGCATCTTCAAAGAAGTATGGGGAACCTTGAAGGCAGCTTTTCCTTATTACTCAGAAAAAGGAAAATGCACTGGCATATTATCGCCGATCATTCTTCTTAATTAAAAAGCAAGAATAAAGCCAATAGTAGGAATGGTGCTCGCTTTTTCTTTAGGTGTAGCGTAATAGATGCCATTACTACCATCCTCTTTGAGAGCAAGTCCATCACTGGTTAGAAAAGCTGTATTATCTGCATTACGTGCGAACGTATAGGTTGGAATTTGGGTTTGCATACTCGCAAATAAATTGGTTATGTCCATAAATAAGTCCAAACTCCATTTTTTATAGTTCCATTTTTTGTCAATTCTAAAGTCACAAGCATAAAAAGGATCTAATCTAAATTGATTAAACTTGGTATTATCATAAACCGAATTACCTGTTCTAGCATAAACACTTCTCGACGCCAAGGTATCTAATGGTGTGAAAGGAGCACCTCCCTGATATCTAAATTTCAGACCTAGTTCTAAATTGTTTTTCAATTTCAATCCTCCAATAAAAGAAATTAAATGGCGGTTATCCCAAGATGCTGCATAATAGCTGCCATTTAAATTCGTGAACATGGTTTTATAGTAAGTATAAGAGAGTACTACAAAATAGTTTTTCACTAATTTTTGTTGAAATTGAAATTCAATACCTCGACTTTTACCTTGTCCATTAGCTACTACAGGTTCGTTGCCTAACACGCTAAAATCGCCTCCTTTATTGGCTAATGAAATACCATCGATTTGTGAAATAGGGTAATTACTGTATTGTTTATCAAATGCTTCTATAGTGAAACGAGTGGCTATTGCTGGTAAATATTCTAATCCAGCTACGAGGTGATTACATTGAATATAGGGTACTAAATTTGCAAAGTTATTGTTAGCATCTTTGTAACCCAAAACCGTATAAGATGGCAATTTATAATAAGAACCGATAGCGGTATTTAATTTTAATTGGGGCATCAATACATAAGAGGCAGAGAGGCGTGGTGAAAATTGCAAGCCTACATTAGTAAAACTATTTCCATCTATTCGCGCACCCAAAGAAACACTTAAACGATTGTCTAACATATTAAGTGCTGCTTGACCAAATGCTCCATATTTCCAAAATTGCATAGCGCTAGCAGATTGAATATTTCTGTTGGCATCTATTTTGGCAAATACACTATTTTCGAAAGTTACATATTGTAACATTGTTCCGAAACTGTAACTAAATTGATTTATAAACTTATTATACTCAAAACGTAATTTAGTCTCTGCTTCTTTCGAAACTATTTTTAAATTTCTATTGGCTTCACTCGGGTTTTGATTGTCTTCGTATTTATTATACTCATTTTGTAATCTATTTCTACTAAAGGTAAGATTCCAATATCCTTTATCTATCGACTTTTTTAATCCATAACCATTCGTATAACTCCACTGATCAATAAAAGGATTTGTTTTAAGTATGAATAAATTCTCAGGTGATAAGGTCCCTGGATTTAAAAAAGTAAAATGATCTATAGCGCCTACAGCTAAAGTATAGAAGCTTAGTTTATTGCTTAATTTAACGTCTACTTTATATTGAAAATCCCAATAGGAAGGCTGTATAGGCAACTTTAATAATTGGAACAAGATTTGCAAATAGGATCTTCTCGCAGAGGCCATGAAACTTACCTTTTTACTGATAGGACCATCTATGGTATAGGCTGCTTCAGAAGCTCCTAAACGGAAGTTTTGATCTAATTTTTGGGTATTCGCTTTGCGTTGTTTTAATTGTAAAATACCAGAAAGTGGATTGTCGTATTTAGCCGGAAAAGCACCGGTGTACAAGGTTACATCTTCAATAAAAGAGATATTTAAAATACCTGTTGGACCACCGCCACTACCTTGTGTAGCAAAATGATTGATACTTGGCATTTCAATACCATCTAAATAATAGACATTTTCGTTAGGCGCACCACCTCTAATAATGATATCGTTTCTATAGCCACCAACTGAACCAGCTGTGCCACTCACCCCAGGAAATGCTTGTATTACTCTACTCACATCAAAATTGCCTCCTGGATTACTTTTTATTTCTTGAGCCGAAAGCGATTGAATACTCAAAGGTGTTTCGGCATTTTTTCTAAAGGGGTTTTTCTTAATTAAAACCTCAGCTAAATTTTTACTGTTAGATAGTAATTCAACAGTTAGCACTTCTGAATTGCCAGATGCGATTACAATATTATAAATCACTTGAGTTTCGTAGCCAATACAAGTTACTTTTATGTTATAGGTTTTGGTAGGTAAATCTTTGATGCTAAACAAACCGTTTTCATCACTTATGGCACCTAAATTAGCCCCTTCAATCTGAATAGAAGCTGCGCTGATAGGCATTTGCGTTTGTTTGTCCTTAATATATCCGCTCAAAATACCGGTCTGTGCTAAAAGGCGAGAACTAATTAATAAACATAGAAGTAAAAGGAAAAAACGATTCATAATTCAATTTTATTTTTCAATAACAATCCATAGTTGATTTTGTTTAATTAATCCGCAAAATAAACCCTTATTAGTAAGACATTTTTATATTAATTGTGAACTTTAAGTTGCATTTTTGTATCCTCAATTATTTAGCGAATGGCTATGCAATGGAATACCCTTTTTACAACACAGCGAACAGGTGAAAGCAGCATTAAGTTTCCGAATCCTGATCAGGTAAGAACTTCTTTTTTACGAGATTATGATCGTATCATTTTTTCTTCTGCCTTTAGACGTTTACAAAATAAAACACAGGTTTTTCCGCTACCCGGTTCAGTTTTAGTTCATAATCGACTAACGCATAGCTTAGAGGTAGCATCTGTTGGGCGTTCTTTAGGTAAGGCCGTAGGAGGATGCATAGCTGCCAAATACCCTAATGAAGGAGCTGTTTTTCAAGAGTTTTACAATTATGAATTAGCTTCTGTTATTGCAGCAGCTAGTTTAGCTCATGATATCGGCAACCCGCCTTTTGGGCATTCTGGCGAAGATGCTATCAGAGATTATTTTTCTAATCTTGATGAGCAAACCCAATCATTCATAAATAAACATGTTAGTGCAGACGATTTTAAAGACTTTTTATTTTTTGAAGGCAATGCCAATGCACTTAGAGTATTAACCAATTCTTTTAAAGAAGAAGAAGCGGGGGGCTTTAAACTAACCCTTACAACTCTTGCCTCTATAATAAAATATCCATGTAGAGCAAGCGAAGGTTTTAATAAACAAACAGGACTAATAGCCACCAAAAAATCGGGCTATTTTAAAAGTGAAGAAGCACTATTTCAGCAGCTCGTAAAAACACTTGAAATACCTAAAGTAGCGGGCTTAGATTCTGTATATGCACGTCATCCTTTTGTGTATTTAGTAGAAGCAGCCGATGATATCTGCTATCGTATTATCGACATTGAAGATGCCCATCGATTAGGTATTGTGTCATTTGAAACAATGGCAAGTTTATTTTTACCCTTCTTTGAAAAAGAAACCGGTTTCAATAGTGTCGATTATATCCATAAAAAATTAAGTGCTATTCAAGATCCAAATCAAAAAGTGCAGTTTATAAGAGCAAAATGGATTGGACTTATGGTTGAAAAATTGACCAATGCCTTTATGGAAGTAGAGCAAGAATTACTAAATGGCACACTTGAAAAACCTTTGCTAGATATCATGCCTGACAATTATAAGCTCTTATTGCAAGAGATTGAACTATTTTCATTGCATGAAATCTATCGCTATAAATCTGTGGTAGAAATTGAAATTGCAGGTTTTCATATCATTGGTGGTTTGCTGCATGCTTTTATCAGTGCCTTAATGCAACCACAAACAATGAAATCAAAAAACTTATTACTTTTAATTCCAAAGCAATTTGTAATCGATACACATCCATCAAAAACCTACGATTCTATTCAGTCTATTGTAGATTACATAGCTGGCATGACCGATTTATATGCCTTAGATTTGTACCGTAAAATAACGGGTATCAATGTACCTGAATTAAATTAAAATGAACCCAAAGGAAATTGCAATTACAGCATTTGATTATCCCTTAGCTCAAGAAGATATAGCTCAATATCCTTTAGAAGAAAGAGATCATTCTAAATTATTAGTCTATAAAGAGCATGAGGTATCGCATCACTTTTATCATCAATTACCTGAATTAATACCAAGTGATTACACCCTGGTATTTAACGAAAGCAAAGTAGTACATGCACGTTTACTTTTTGAAAAAGCAAGCGGAGGAAAAATAGAATTATTTTGCTTAGAGCCTGATGCTACTCGCTATAGCCAAGTGCCCATAGCCATGCAAGAAAAAGCATCTGTGTATTGGAATGTATTAGTAGGTGGTGCCAATAAATGGAAAAACGAAGACCCTATATTTTTAAAAACCGCCGAACTAAGCATTACTGCAAAGAAGATTGCTCGCTTTGATACCCATTTTTTAATTCAGTTTAGCTGGGATCAAATGGATTGGAGTTTTGCAGAAGTATTACAGCATGCTGGCAATATTCCTTTGCCTCCCTATATGCAGAGAACTGCCGCAATAGATGATGCTACCCGATATCAAACGGTATATGCAAAAGCAGAAGGCTCTGTAGCGGCACCTACGGCTGGATTGCATTTTACAGAGCGCCTATTCAATCAATTACACCAAAAAAATATTCATACGAGCTTTCTTCAATTACATGTAGGTGCGGGTACTTTTATGCCAGTAAAATCAGCTACACTGAGCGAACACCCTATGCATGCAGAATGGATAGTACTCGATAAAGCACAAATTAAAAACATACAAGAAGGTTTAGCTAATGGGCTAATTGCCGTTGGCACCACATCTCTACGTAGTTTAGAAAGTATGTATTGGATTGGCTATAAATTGCACTTCAATATTCCTGTAGATTGGAAGGGCGTAGCAGTTGAACAATGGTTTGCCTACGAGCAAGAAAAAGATCTTGATAGCAGCACTGCATTACAAGCCATTCTAACTTATTTAGAGGAAAATCAGCTTGATTTTGTGCATACCAAAACCCAAATTTTAATTGCACGACCTTATAAAGCTAAAATGATCAAAGCGCTTATTACTAATTTTCATCAGCCTCAATCTACCTTATTAGTTTTAGTTGATGCCTTAATAGGTGAAGTATGGAAAGAGCTTTATGATATAGCCCTAAAAAACAAGTATCGCTTTTTAAGTTATGGTGATGGCTGCTTGTTTTGGCTTTAAGTAGATTGATTAAATTTTCGTACCTTTAATATAACTATGCGTCGATTTGTAATCCTTTTCATCATTGCCTTGTATGCTTTAGGCAGTACTGAATTGCACGAGTTGTTGAAACTCCCCGTGCTTACAGCGCATTATATTGAACACAAACAAAATGATCCAAAAATTTCTTTTTGGGATTTCATTTACGAGCATTATGGTGTGCCGCAACCTATGGATGCAGATTATAAAAAGGATGTAGAATTGCCATTTAAATCTACTATCACTTTTGTTTTTCATATTGTGGTAGCCCCTACCGAACCCGTTTATTTTAATACCCCTTTTAGTTATCCTACATTACAACATTCCATTAGCTATCAGAATTGCTTTGTGGCTAAAAAACAATGCCAAGATATTTGGCAACCTCCCCGTTGCTAGAAGATTTCTAATACAATCCCCCTATTCTTTATTTTATTAAATCATAAAGCATATGCTTAATGCTATTATCAACTATTCTATTAAAAATAGAATGGTCGTATTGTTGGGCACCTTCCTATTAATTGGTGCCGGTATTTTTTCACTGCTTCATATACCCATTGATGCGGTACCGGATATCACTAACAACCAAGTACAAATTATCACTACAAGTCCTTCATTGGCTCCCCAAGAAGTAGAACGTTTTATAACCTATCCTATAGAACAAACAATGACGACTATACCTCAAATTGCAGAAATGAGGTCCATTTCTAGATTTGGCTTAAGTGTTGTAACGATAGTGTTCGATGATGATGTAGATATTTTTTGGGCGCGTCAGCAAATAAGCGAGCGCTTAGTTCAAGCCAAAGAAAGTATTCCTAATGACGTAGGTACTCCATATTTAGCACCTGTAACTACTGGCCTTGGAGAAATTTTTCAATATACGCTTAAGGTAGATCCTGCTTATAAACAAGAATACTCACTAGCCCAATTAAGAAGCATTCAAGATTGGATTATTCGCAAACAATTATTAGGTACAAAAGGCGTAGCAGACGTAAGTAGTTTTGGTGGTTATGTAAAACAATATGAAATAGCTATCAATATAGATCGACTGAATGCTATGCAGGTAAGCATTCAAGAGCTAATGGACGCCATTGAAAAAAATAATCAAAATGGCGGAGGAGCTTATATAGTACAGGACAATAATGCATTTTACATTCGTACCGAGGGACTGGCTAAAAACTTTCAAGACATTGAGAATGCTGTAGTAAAGCAAACAAATGGTCATATCCCTATTTTAATAAAGGATGTAGCCATAGTAAAAGAAGGACATGCTATCCGTTTTGGTGCTATGACCTATGATAATAAAGGAGAAACCGTAGGAGGAATCGTAATGATGCTTAAAGGCGCTAACTCTAATGAAGTTATTAGCAATGTTAAAGAGAAAATAAAGGACATTGAAAAAACATTAAACCCAGGAGTTCATATTGACCCATATTTAGATAGAACACAATTAGTAAATAGAGCTATTAATACAGTTGAAAAGAATTTAATTGAAGGTGCTTTAATAGTATTATTTATACTGATTTTGTTTTTGGGTAATTGGCGTGCAGGTCTTTTAGTTGCATCGGTGATACCCTTAGCTATGTTCTTTGCCTTAAGTATGATGCAACTCTTTGGTGTATCCGGAAATTTAATGAGTTTAGGTGCCATTGATTTTGGACTCATTGTAGACGGTGCAGTAATTATTGTTGAAGCTATTATGCACTACATGTTTTCCCAACAGAAAAAAAATATAGCTGTCCCATTAGTGTATACAGAGGAGGAAATGCAAAAAGCGGTAAGCATATCAGCATCGCGCATGATGAATGCGGCAACCTTTGGTCAAATTATCATTCTAATTGTTTACTTACCTATTTTTTCTTTATCTGGTATTGAAGGAAAAATGTTTAAGCCCATGGCAGAAACCGTTGCATTTGCGATAGTAGGAGCACTCCTTTTATCAATCACCTATGTGCCAATGATGAGTGCTTGGGTATTATCGAAAACCCTTACTAACAAAGAAGCATTAGGTGACAAAATGATGAAACATATAGAATATAAATATGAAAAATTACTGAGTAAAACATTGCAGCATAAAAAACTAGTTCTTTTAGGAGCTAGTATAGCCTTAATAGGTAGTTTGATTATATTCACTCAAATGGGTGGCGAATTTTTGCCTACACTGGAAGAAGGAGATTTTGCAGTAGAAACCAGATTGCCAACGGGTAGTTCCTTAGACGAAACAATCAAAACAGCGCAGCAAGCAGCGGGATTATTAAAGACACAATTCCCAGAGGTAAAAAAAGTAATTGCAAAAATTGGCTCAAGTGAAATACCTACAGACCCAATGCCTGTTGAAAGTTGTGATTTGATCATTGTATTAAATGACAAAAGTACCTGGACACATGGTACTACTTGGCAAGCATTAGCCAACGAAATGCAACAATGCTTGGAAGTGCTACCCCAAGCTAGCTTTGGCTTTCAGCAACCAATCCAAATGCGATTTAACGAATTAATTGCTGGTGCACGACAGGATGTAGCCATTAAAATATTTGGCGATGACTTAGCTACACTTACCGACTTGAGCAAACAACTAGGAACTATCATTCGTAAAGTAAATGGTGCTGAAGATATCTATATAGAGCCCATGACAGGATTGCCACAACTAGTAGTAGCCATCAATAGAAATGCTATTGCACAATATGGATTGCAAATTGATGCAGTAAATAAAACAGTAGCAACCGCTTTTGCTGGAAGCACTGCAGGTAGTATCTACGAAGGGGATCAACGCTATGATATTTGTGTTCGATTAGATACCCAAAACAGAAATCAACTTCATCAGCTCAATAATTTGTATATCCTCAATAACCAAGGCCAGTCGATACCTTTAAATGAAGTAGCCACAATAAAAATTGAAAACGGACCTAATCAAATTCAAAGAGAACAAGCACAAAGAAGAATTATCGTTGGATTTAATGTGCGCAATAGAGATGTAGAAAGTATCGTGAAAGAACTTCAAGATAAAGTGAATGATGAAATTAAATTGCCAAGTGGTTATCGAATAGCTTATGGTGGTCAGTTTGAGAATTTAATAGCAGCTAAACAAAGCTTGCAAGTTGCAGTACCTATTTCTTTATTACTCATATTTATGTTGCTCTTTGCAGCCTTTAGATCAGCATCGCAAGCGGGACTTATATTTACCGCTATTCCATTTGCTGCCATAGGGGGTATTATAGCCCTATTGAGTAGAGGCATGCCATTCAGTATTTCTGCTGGCATTGGATTTATTGCATTATTCGGCGTTGCTGTACTAAATGGCATTGTATTAATAGCAGAATTTAATCGTCTTAAAAACAATGTAGAAATGAGCTTAATGGATCGCATTCTTCAAGGATCAAAATCTAGAATCCGCCCAGTACTTATGACAGCAAGTGTAGCCTCTTTAGGATTTCTGCCTATGGCCTTATCCCATACAGCCGGCGCAGAAGTCCAAAAACCTTTAGCTACTGTAGTTATTGGCGGGTTATTAACAAGTACTTTATTGACGTTATTTTTATTGCCTGTAATTTATTACTTAATGGAAAAGAAGATAGCCAAAAAAACAATTATACTACTTTGTCTCATTGGCTTACTTCATCCTTTATCGAGTAAAGCACAAGAACAAAAAACTTGGAATGCGTGTATAAGCATTGGCTTAAAAAATAACCTGCAATTGCAAGCCAATCAATACGATATCCTGCAAGCAAAGTCAAGTGCTCATGCCGCTATTGATTTGGGCAAAACCAATGTTCAATATATGAAAGGGCAGTATAATTCAGAAAGCAAACAAGACAATAATATCAGCATTACACAAAATTTAAGTTTCCCTACAACGAGTATTGCCAACTATCGTGCGCTACAACAACAGACAAAAGTTGCAACGGCTAATTATGCGCTTACGAGTTACGAGTTGCACTATAAGATAAACCTTGCCTTTGTCAAAATACTTTATCTCAATAGTCAAATCAAGCTGCTTTTTGAACAAGATAGTCTGTATAAAAAACTAAGTACGCTATCAGAAAAACGATATAAGGTAGGAGAAGCCACACAGTTAGAATGGTTACTAGCTCAATCAAAGACAAAAATGAATCAATTTAAAATTGAACTACAAAAAAGTAATCTTGAACAAAGTGTTGTGGAATTGAAAACCCTTATGAATGCAACAATAGAGGTATCCTTAGGAAATCAAGATACTTTATTTGCGCTAGCTTTACAATCGCAAGAATTGTCTACCCATCCTTTAAAAGACCTTAGCTTAGCTAAATATCAATTAAGCATTGCTCAGAAAAAAGCAGAACAAAACAAACTGATGCCCGATGTTTCTATTGGCTACTTCAATCAAACGCTAATTGGCACGAACATTAGTGAGCCATTAGCGAGAATGGCCGGCCAAAACGATCGCTTTCAGGGCATGCAACTTGGTTTTCAAATTCCTTTATTCTTCAATGCTCAACAATCGAAAATAAAAGCTGCAAAATGGAATATGCTAAGTCAAGAAAAAAACAAAGAACAAACAGACTTAGAAATCAATAGTGCTATCTCCAACGCACGTGTTGAATATCAAAAACAAGCACAACAAATTCGTTTTTATCAACAAGAGGCGCTCCCTCAAGCAAGTATTCTTTTAGCACAAGGAAACGCAAGTTATAAAGCCGGCGAAATCAACTATACTGCATATCTGCAAATTTTAGAAACTGCTTTATCAATAAAAAATGAGTACTTACAACGTTTGTACAACTACGATGAAGCAATTATTCAACTCAGCTATTGGAGCGGTACTAATTATCAACCTTAAAATCTATTTTATGAAACAGCATATACACCAACTCATCATTGTAGGAACGCTACTTGTTTTTACACAGTGTAAACAAACAAATACTACCGAAGAAAAAAGTAGCGTCCAAAGTATAGACACTACTCATGTAACACTCACTGAAGCCCAATATAAAGAAGCTAATATCCAATTAGGCACCTGGAGCACTAAATCTATTAGTAGTGTAATAAAAGCCAATGGGAAAATTGACGTTCCTCCTCAAAATATGCTTAGCGTAAGCGTTCCATTAGGAGGCCTGGTGAAACAAACATCACTTTTGCAAGGCACGCATGTTAAAGTAGGAGATGTACTAGCCGTTTTAGAAAACAGTGAGTATATAAAACTACAACAAGAATATGCAGAGTCTTATCATCAATTGTTGTATTTAGAAACAGAAAAAAATAGACAATCGGAGTTGCAAGCAGCGCAAATTAATGCCACTAAAACCTATCAAAAATCAATTGCCGATTATGATATGATGAAAGTTCGTGTAGAAGCGCTAAAACAACAATTAGTATTGTTAGGCATTGCACCTAAAACAGTCTTAGAAGGGAAAATCAGTAGTACGATAAGCTTACGCTCAAGTATTGATGGATATGTAACAAAAGTATTAGTAAACAAAGGCAAATTTGTACAAACTAATGAAGTATTATTTGAATTGGTTGATACCCGACATACGCATTGCGAGTTACAGGTTTTCGAACAAGATATTCCTTTAATTCAACTTGATGACAAAGTGGAGTTTTCATTAACAAGCGATGCTACTAAACGAAAAGCTAGTGTTCATTTGATTGGAAAAGAAATTAATAGCGATCGTACCGTGCAAGTACATTGTCATATGGACAAAGAAGATCCATCTTTATTACCCGGCTCTTATATCACAGCCTATATTTACCCATCAAGTAAAAGCACTACAGCATTGCCTAAAACAGCCTTTGTATTAGGCGAACAAACCAATTATATCTATATTTTAGAGTCGGTTAGTACAGAAAAAAATGATAAAGGCATAAATGAAAACGCTTACCATTTTTTACAAATACCGATACACAGCTTTGGTAGCGACGATCAATATAGGGCTTGCAGTATTCCAAACAACTTAACAAGCAACAGCAAAATTGTATTGAATAATGCTCATATATTGAGAGCAGTATTATTGAATAAAACTCAAGCCGAATAAAAAAAACGAAACTTATTATTTACCAAATTTTTTCTTTAGCAAATTTAAAGCATCATCTATAGTAGTAGCCGGTGCTGCATTTGCTGAAGTATCAACAGATCGTTTTGCCTTGTCTTTAAATGCAGGAACCTCTTGGGTTTGCTTAATAGATAAGGCAATTCTTTTTCTTGCTATATCTACTTCCGTTACCTTCACTTGCACTTGCTGATTTAATTTCAATACTTCATTAGGATCGGTAATATATTTATGTGCAATTTCAGAAACGTGTACCAATCCATCTTGCTTTACACCAATATCTACAAAAGCTCCAAAACGAGTAATATTTGTCACGATACCCGGCACTATCATATCTACTGCAACATCTTCAATCGCATAGATATTAGCAAATTCAAATAATTGCACTTCGCTACGAGGATCTAATCCTGGTTTTTTTAATTCATTAATAATGTCATTAATTGTATGCAAACCAAATTGCTCATTAGTATATTTTGCAGCTACAATTTGATTCAACAAATTTGTATTCCCAATTAATTGTTTTACATCTACATTCAAATCCTTAGCCATCAACGCTACAATAGGATAGGCTTCTGGGTGAACGGCACTAGCATCAAGTGGCTCTTCACTCGATGGTAATCGTAAAAATCCTGCACATTGCTCAAATGCTTTTCCTCCTAATCGTGGAACTTTCAATAAATCTTTTCTCGATTTGAAAGCACCTAATTCAGATCGTTGCTTTACAATATTCTCAGCAATTGATGGACCAATGCCGCTTACATAACTCAATAAATGTTTACTCGCAGTATTTAAATTTACTCCCACAGCATTTACACAACTCACCACCGTTTGATCTAGTCGTTCTTTTAAGCGCACTTGATTTACATCGTGTTGATATTGGCCAACACCAATACTCTTCGGATCTAATTTTACCAATTCCGCTAAAGGATCCATTAATCTACGGCCAATACTTACAGCACCTCTAACGGTAATATCATAGTCAGGAAATTCTTCGCGCGCTATTTCAGATGCCGAATAAATAGACGCTCCATCTTCATTAACTAAAAATATAGGGAGGTTTAAGTTTAACGACTTTATAAATTGCTCCGTCTCTCTTCCCGCAGTACCATCGCCAATAGCAAAGGATTGTGTTTGGTATTTTCCAACCAAATGTTGTATCGTATAAGCAGCAGCATCTAATCTATTTTTTTCGTGTATATAGATCAAATCTGTATGCAATAAATTGCCGCTTTCATCTAAACAAACAATTTTACAACCCGTTCTATAACCTGGGTCAATAGCTAATAAACGTTTACCTCCTAATGGTGACGATAATAATAATTGACGCAAATTTTCGGCAAATACTTGAATGGCTTCTTCATCTGCTTTTTGTTTTAAGGCAGTTCTAAACTCTGCTTCTAAGCTCGGTTGCAATAATCGGCGATAGGCGTCTTTAATTGCTTTTTTCACTTGATCTGCAGCATCATTGCTCGCTACTATTTTCTTTTTCTCAATTTGCAATAAGGCTATTTCTTCTTCAGGAGCTATGCTCATTCTCAATACGCCTTCCATAAATCCACGCATAATGGCTAAAATTCTATGCGATGGAATCTTAGCAATAGGCTCATCAAAATCAAAATAATCTTTGTATTTAGCTGCCTCTGTTTCTTTATCGGCAATCAGCTTACTTTTAAAAAGTGCTTGCTCTTCAAATAGTTTTCTTATATCAGCACGAATAAGGGCATCTTCATTAATCCATTCTGCGAGTATATCCCGAGCCCCTTGTAAAGCAGCCTCTTCGCTGACTACGCTATCATTGATAAAAGGTTTTGCAAGTTCTTGGACATTGCCAGCACTTTGTTCTTGTAAAGCCAAAGCCAAAGGTTCCAAACCTTGTTCGCGTGCTGTTTGTGCTTTTGTTTTACGTTTAGGTTTGTAAGGCAAGTAAATATCTTCCAATTCGGCTAAGCTACTTGCTGCATTTATTTTTTCTTGTAAGGCCGGAGTCATTTTTTCCTGATCCGTAATTGTTTTTTCAATAAAGGCTTTGCGCTCCGAAAAATCTTTTTGAAAAGTAGCTTCATCTATAATTTGTTGAATCACCACTTCATCTAATGCGCCAGTTTTATCTTTTCTGTAACGAGCAATAAAAGGAATCGTTGCTCCTTCGGCAACTAATTGCAAAACTGCTTCTACTTGTTGCTGAGATAAGCGCAATACTAAGGCCACACTTTTGGAAAAAGAAATCATAGGGTATACTAATTTTTAAAGATTGCTAAAGTACTTCTATAATTGAAAAGATAAAAGTTGATTATAAAATGGATTTGAGTTTTATACGGGCAGCTAAGAGCATTAAGTAACCAAGAAGCAGTTAAACGGTCTTTAAGCAGGTCATTTAATACACTCGATTATTTTTTTATATTGATAATCAATGGTTTATGAATTCAAAAGAGAATATTTTTAGCTTAAAAGTGGGTATTTTGGGGATTTTTTTCTACTTTTGCCCTCCCAAATCCGTTCGACTACCTACTCGTAGGTATCCAAAGTTGAGCCGAACGATTGGGATATTTTTTAACAAAAAACATTTTTTATGTCAACAAACAACCTTCAAAACTATGAGTTGATGGTGATTTTCACTCCGGTATTATCGGAAGAAGATTTCAAAGCGGCTCAAAAGAAGTTTGCCAGCATCGTTACAGACAACGGCGGCAACATCGTGCATTCTAATCCATGGGGATTACGCACATTAGCTTATCCAATTGATAAGAAAACAACTGGAATTTATCATGTAATGGAATTCAGCGCTCCAACGGATATCGTTGCGAAAGTAGAAATTCAATTAAATCGTGATGAGACTGTAATGCGTCACATGATTACCCGTATCGATAAATATGCTGCTGCATATAATGCGAAAAAACGTGGTGCAACTCAAAACGCATAATTCACAATTAAAAAACTTAAACAATGGCAAAAGCAAACGATATAAAATACCTTACTTCGACCCGAGTAGAGAAGCGCCAAAAGAAATACTGCCGCTTCAAAAAAATGGGCATTCGATATGTAGATTACAAAGACGCTGAGTTTTTGAAAAAATTCTTAAACGAACAAGGTAAAATGTTACCTCGTCGTATCAGTGGTAATTCATTAAAATTCCAACGTAAAGTGGCACAAGCGATTAAAAAAGCGCGTCAAATGTCATTATTACCTTATGTTACTGACCTTTTAAAGTAAAAAAATCATGCAAGTAATCTTAATAAAAGACGTAGATAATTTGGGTTCTGCCCACGAATTAGTTTCTGTAAAACCAGGATATGCAAGAAATTTTCTTATTCCTGAAAAATTTGCAGTAGAAGCGAGTTCTTCAAACTTAAAAATGTTAGAAGAGCGTCGCAAACAATTACAAAAACGCGAAGAAAAACTTTTAGCTGAAATCGCAAAAGTTACTGACGTATTAAAAGCGGCTCCAGTGAAAATTGGTGCTAAATTAGGCGTTAACGGTAAAATCTTCGGTTCTGTAACTTCTATCCAATTAGCACGTGCAATTCGTGAGCAAAAAGGATACGAAATTGATCGTCGCCGTATCACTATCATCGAAGATGTGAAAGAAGCGGGTACGTACAATGCTCAAATTGATTTCGGTAAAGAAAATATATTAGAACTTTCTTTCGAAGTAATTGGCGAATAGTAATTCCTAAAATAAATAGTATAAAAGTCCCGCTTTCAGCGGGACTTTTTATTTATCTATAAGTATAAAAAAACTTTTCAAAGCTTAAGGTATTTCATACCTTTGCGCTGCTATGCAAATAGAAATATTAAAATCAAAAATTCACCGCGTTACCGTTAAAGAAGCCAACCTTCATTATATTGGCAGTATCACTATTGATGAGGATTTAATGGACGCAGCTAATTTAATAGAGCACGAAAAAGTTCAAATCGTTAATATTCAAAACGAAAACCGATTTGAAACCTACGTGATTAAAGGCACACGTGGCTCTGGCATGATTTGTTTAAACGGCCCCGCTTCGCATTTAGTTTCTTTGGGTGATACCATCATTATTATGGCCTACGCTACTATGGATTTTGAATTGGCTAAACAATTTAAACCAAGCGTAATTTTTCCGAATGAACATAATTTATTGTAAATTTAACTAGATAAAATTCATGCTTTAATAGCGCTGGATTAAATTTGGTTGCCTTAGATAAATTATACGTCATGAAAAAAAGAATCCTACAAGCCCTTCAATATATCTTCTTCTTAGGATTAGGTTTGTTTTTAATTTATTGGAAAGCAGCACATCTTAGTCCCGCACAAAAGCAGCAATTATATGATGCATTTGGTACCGTAAACCTTACCATGCTTACCCCTGTAATCTTAGCAGGTTTTCTATCTCATTGGTTTAGAGCCATGCGTTGGCGCTTATTATTGCAACCGCTCGATATTCATACCAGTAAACTCAATACCATAGCAGCCGTTATGATTGGTTACTTAGCTAATTTATTAGTACCCCGCATGGGCGAAGTAGCTAAATGTACCGTATTGGCTAAATATGAAAAAGTTCCGGCCGATAAAATGGTAGGCACCATAGTATCAGAGCGCATTTTTGATTTGCTATGCTTGGTGCTTATTAGTTTATTAGCTTTTGCACTCCAATATGAAATTGTAGGTACTTATATAGATCAATTGAGTAGTCAGTACAAAGGCAATGGTTACCGATGGATGATCTTCTTAGGTATTGCCCTCCTGCTAGTTCTTTTTATTTATTGGATGAAAAAGAAAAAGAAAGGTAGTAAAGTATACCAACTATTAAGTGGCGTTGGTGCCGGCATTAAATCGATATGGTTTATGAAAAACAGAGGCTTGTTTCTGTTTTATACCCTATTGATTTGGAGTATGTATACGCTGATGATTATCATTGGGTTTAAGAGTATGCCCGTAACGGCAAGTTTTGGCATCTTAGAAGCCTTAGTGGTATTAGTATTTGGAAGTGTAGGTATGATTGTTACGCAAGGAGGTATAGGTGCGTATCCTGTTATTGTAGGTCAGATTTTAATGTTATACAACGTAAACGAACCAAGTGGCTTGGCTTTTGGCTGGGTAAGCTGGATGGCACAAACCGGTATTATTATCATTTTTGGTTTACTCGCTTTATTATTATTACCACTCATCAATAAGCATTATGGAAAAAATTGATTGGATAAAAAATAAAATTAAAACACTTACCGAATTAAGTGCACTACGTCATACTTGGAAAACGCTGAGTAAGCAAGTGGTATTTACTAATGGTTGTTTTGATATCTTACATCATGGTCATTTAGATTTGCTTGCAAAAGCAGCCAATTGTGGCAATCTATTGGTAGTGGGCATTAATAGCGATGCTTCTGTAAAACGCTTAAAAGGACCCGAACGACCAATCAATACCGAACAAGACCGTGCCTTTCAAATTGCATCGCTCTTGTGTGTAGATGCTGTTTTTATTTTTGATGAGGATACCCCTTTAGAAAGCATTGAAGCCTTACAGCCCGACACCCTAGTAAAAGGTGGCGATTATAGCATAGCTACTATAGTAGGAGCCCAAGAAACCATGGCTCGTGGTGGGAAGGTAGAGATTATTCCTTTTGTAGAGGGCTACTCTACAACTTCTATTATAAAGAAAATTCAAGGATTGTAAAATAAAAAGACGCCCTATGGCGTCTTTTTATTTTATGCTATTTTAAGGACTTACTATAAACAATATTGTCCGACTCCAAATGTTCATCTTCCAAATAGGCATTGATATTAGCTATGCTTTGTAAATACCCATCCTTATCAATAAGATAAGCTGTATACCCCATCTCTAAAAGTGAATAATGTGCTTTAGTATGCTCTTTGTTTCCTCGATGAGGTGCTACATATTCCATTGCAATTTTAGGAGAATTGCTTTGTAAAAATTGAGCAGCGCCTTCTATAACTTTATACTCAGCACCTTCTACATCAATTTTAATAATACTAGGCATAATTTTTTCTTGTATTACCAATTGATCAATAGTGATAGCCTGCACTTCTTGTTTTTTTGGAGCATAGGCTGCAAACCAATCTTCTTGTTGAAATTGATTGACATCTATCGTATTATATTCGGCATACAAATTGGGGAATTCATAAAATTCAATTCGTTCTTCTTTGTTGGAAACGGCTTGTTGAATAGCATTTATATTTTTTACAAGAGCTGCATTGTGCTTCAAAATCTTATACGTATTTGGTGATGGTTCAAAAGAAAAAATATTACCCTTTTGTTCCATTACCTCATTGGCTAATAAAGAAAAGTAGCCATAGTGTGCGCCTATGTCTATAAAAGTATCCATAGGTTTTAAATTTCTGACTAGAAATTTTGCAAGTCTAATTTCAGATGGGTGCGATTTACCACCAATTAAATAAATATCTGTAGAAGCAGGCAAAGCAATTTGCATGTTGCCACCAAAAAAAGTACGTGTAAAAACAACCTTTTCTTTTTTTAAAAAAGGATAAAATAGTTTCTTAAAGGCAATGGCAAAGGTATATTTAATAGGATTGTTTAGAAACCTTCTTGCTTTTGAATAATTTGCTATTTGCTCTACCTTGTTAAGGCCTTTTAGTAAACTATGCTGCATTTATAAAATAATCACTTTTGCTAAATGAATTATTTTTGGAACTTAGCGAAAGCTATTTCCGATCCTACTTGCACTTGTACAAAATAACAACCACTTGCTAAAGCCTGTATAGGCAAATGCTCTTGATTGTGATACGTAGCTACCACTGCTCCTTGTTGATTGAAAATGCTGACCTCATAATTGATCCATGAGCTAGGAATGGCAAGGCTTATGGAAGTGCTAGCTGGATTGGGATATGCCTTTATTTCTTGAACAGTATTGGCAACTTTTTCTACCGATGTAATAACTCTATAGGTATCTCTATAACGAATAGATGCTATTGTTTCTGTAGTACCGGTTTTATTGGTGGTAATCCACAATAAAGGATAATGCTCGCCATTAGCCAACCATTTATAATCTACCGAATTTCTTGGGAAACCAAATTTCATTCCATTAAACGTGAAGGTATCAATTTCATTGATTTCCGAGCGAATGCGTAAACAATTTACTGGGTTTGTTGCATAAGGTGTAACAATAGTTCCCCATCCATCAACGCGCGTTTTACGTTTTCCATTTTGATCTAAAGCACCAAGGGTTGGTATAGTAACAGACAACTTATAGGTCGATGAATCTAAGCGATTATAGGTAAGTGGGAAATAATACCACTCGTCTTCATCAGAATAATTAATAGGTGTGGACAAACCGCTTATTTTAGCCGCAAAAGCCTCTGCTACAAAACGTGAAGGGTTTGTTTTCTTACTAAAAAAAGTATACACATCGGTAATAGTTACGGGTAATGGTAATGCAGCGCCTAAATTTAAGGTATCTGCAATTTTATACCCGTAAGCAGTAGTAGCTATTGTTAAAGCATAAATTGGATTTACACTTAAAGCACTTTTATATTGGTCTAGTCCTTGCGCTATTGGACTAAGCATACTAAAATTCCAAACGGTATTAGCACCTGTTTGTTGCAAATTAATAGTAGCTCCAGATGCCGGCGAAGCCGTACTATAACGAAGCGTATCATTATTAACCGGCATATCTGCTGCCGTGATAGTTATTTGCGCTTGCGCAAAACAGCTTACGATTAGGCAAGCAAAAAGAAAGAGTGATTTTTTCATAACGTAGATTTTTATATAACGAATATAAGAACAATTTATCTTGAATAGCGCAATTGCTCATAAATTATAACTCGAGATCTAGGATAAGGTTGAGACTGAGGTCGAGTTTAAGATTGAGCTAGTCATCTCGAGCTTGACCTTAGTCTTAGCCTCGACATCTATGAGATCCTTCGCTACGCTAAGGATGACAACCTAAAGTATATGTAGCCACCTAAATAATTGTATGCTTTTTATTCTTAAGGTCAGCATGGGTCTCAACCTTAACCTCAACCTCAGCCTCAATCTAAGCCTCAACAATTACATATTTCTTCTATACTGTCCGCCTACTGAAAATAAAGCATTCGTAATTTGCCCTAAAGAACAATACTTAACACATTCCATTAATTGTTCGAAAATATTTTCATTTCGAATAGAACACTGTTGTAGTTTTTTTAATGCTACCGCTCCATTTCCTTCGTTGCGTTTCCATAAATTTTGCACGGTTTGAATTTGTGCTTCTTTTTCTTCTTCAGTACTTCTAATGACTTCTTGCGGTATCACCGTAGGAGAACCTTTAGAACTCAAGAAGGTATTAACGCCTATTATTGGATATTCACCGGTATGTTTAAGTGTTTCGTAATACAAACTTTCTTCTTGTATTTTTCCACGCTGATACATGGTTTCCATAGCACCTAAAACTCCACCACGCTCAGTAATATGATCAAATTCTTTTAATACTGCTTCTTCAACTAAATCCGTTAACTCTTCAATGATAAAAGAGCCTTGTAATGGATTTTCATTTTTAGCTAAGCCCAGTTCTTTATTAATAATTAATTGGATCGCCATTGCTCTACGCACACTTTCCTCCGTAGGTGTGGTGATGGCTTCGTCGTAGGCATTGGTATGAAGCGAATTGCAATTATCATAAATGGCATACAATGCTTGCAGCGTTGTGCGAATATCATTGAAATCAATTTCTTGTGCATGCAATGATCGACCCGATGTTTGAATATGGTATTTCAACATTTGGGAACGCTCATTAGCTCCATATTTCAACTTCATCGCTTTTGCCCAAATTCTTCTTGCTACTCGTCCTATGACACTATATTCAGGATCTACCCCATTGCTAAAGAAGAAAGAAAGGTTAGGTGCAAAATCATTAATATCCATTCCTCTACTCAAATAATACTCTACATAAGTAAATCCATTAGCTAAGGTAAAAGCTAATTGCGAAATAGGATTAGCTCCTGCTTCAGCAATATGATAACCCGATATAGAAACAGAATAGAAATTTCTTACTTGTTGCGAAATGAAATATTGTTGCATATCTCCCATCACGCGTAATGAAAACTCGGTAGAGAAAATACAAGTGTTTTGTGCTTGGTCTTCTTTTAAAATATCAGCTTGTATAGTACCACGCACCGCTTTTAAAGTTGCTTGTTTAATCGTATTATAAACTGCAGGTTCTAATACTTGATCACCCGTAACCCCTAATAATAACAAGCCTAAGCCGTCATTACCTTCTGGCAATGCGCCATTATAGCTTGGTCGATTGATACCTTTAGCTTTATAAATAGCGTCAATTTTAGCAGCTACTTCTTGTTCTAGTCTGTTTTCTTTGATATAGATTTCGCATTCTTGATCAATGGCTGCATTCATAAAGAAGGCGGTCATCGTTGGTGCCGGACCATTGATGGTCATAGACACTGAAGTTTTTGGATCGGCTAATCTAAAACCAGAATATAATTTTTTAGCATCATCGAGACAACAAATACTCACACCTGCATTACCTACTTTACCAAAAATATCTGGACGATAATCTGGATCTTGACCATATAAGGTAACGCTATCAAACGCTGTACTCAAGCGCTTTGCAGGCATACCCAATGATACGTAGTGAAAACGTTTATTGGTGCGCTCTGGTCCACCTTCACCCGCAAACATACGCGTAGGATCTTCTCCTTCTCTTTTAAATGGATAGATACCAGCAGCATATGGAAACTCACCCGGGAAGTTTTCCGTTAATACCCAATGTAATACTTCACCCCATGCTTCAAATTTTGGAACAGCTACTTTTGGTATTTCGTTGTGCGAAAGAGAGGTGCTATGTGTTTTAATTTTTAATTCTTTATCTCTTACTTTAAACACATAATATTCGTCTTGGAACAATCGTTTTTTAAGCGTCCAATTTTCTAAAATGTGTTTATTTTTTGGATCGAGACTGAGCAATAGATTTTGATAGGTTTGTTCTAATACTTTAATCAATCGATCTTTATCTTCAATATTTTCTTGCTTAAGGGTGTCAATCGTTTTTTGAATACTAAATAATTTTTGAGCAAGAGCAGCTTGCTCTTTTACCCAATTAGCATAGGTTCTATTATTTTCTGAAATTTCGCTGAGGTAACGAACGCGTGCAGGCGGAATGATAAATACCTTTTCACTCATTTCATCGCTATTCATAAAACTACTTTGCAAATCAGCCTTAGTTTTTCTACAAATAATTTCCATTAAAGAACGATACAAAGTATTAGTACCCGGATCATTAAATTGAGAGGCGATAGTGCCAAATACAGGCATTTGATCAATGTCTTCGTCGAATCGTTTATGATTGCGTTGGTATTGTTTTTTTACATCTCTCAACGCATCCATTGCACCACGCTTATCAAATTTATTAATCACCACTACATCAGCAAAATCGAGCATATCGATTTTCTCTAATTGCGTAGCTGCACCATATTCTGGGGTCATTACATACAAGCTAGCATTGCAATAGTCGGTAATTTGCGTATCGCTTTGACCAATACCTGACGTTTCTAAAATGATTAAATCAAAATCGGTGGCTTTATAAATGCTCAAGGCATCTTGAATATATTTTGAAACGGCCAAATTACTTTGACGCGTAGCCATAGAGCGCATATATACGCGACTTTTTTTAATCGCATTCATACGTATGCGGTCGCCCAATAAAGCACCACCTGTTTTACGTTTAGATGGATCTACAGAAATAATGCCAATTTTTTTTGGGGCTGTTTCGAAATCTAATAAGAAACGACGAACAATTTCATCAACTAAAGAGCTTTTACCAGCTCCACCCGTTCCGGTAATACCTAAAACAGGTATAGCCTTTTGTTTGCTAGCAACAGATTTTAAAAGCGCTTGTGTTTGTGGACTATCAGGAAAATTCTCAACAGCAGAAATATAGCTTGCTAAAGCAGCTGCTGTTGGGTTATCGGGAAATTGTGTTTGAGCATCCGTTAATTGACCCGTTGGGAAGTCGGCTTTCTCGATCAAATCATCAATCATACCCTGCAAACCCATTGCTCTTCCATCGTCTGGACTATAAATTCTTGTAATTCCGTAAGCGTGCAATTCTTCAATTTCTGAAGGTAAGATTACACCTCCGCCACCACCAAATAATTTGATATGACTACCACCTTTTTCTTGCAAAAGATCGTGCATGTATTTGAAATACTCAACATGTCCGCCTTGGTAAGAGGTAATAGCAATAGCATTAGCATCTTCTTGAATAGCGCAATCGACCACTTCTTGCACACTTCTATCATGCCCTAAGTGAATCACTTCGGCACCACTACTTTGCATCACACGACGCATAATATTGATAGCAGCATCATGCCCGTCAAATAGTGCAGCAGCGGTTACAATTCTGATTTTATGCTTTGGAGTATAAGCCATAGTTGTTGGTATTGGAATTGGATGCAAATTTACAAAACAGAACTTGGAATGCCTATGAATTGGGCTAATAAAAAAAGCGTTCCAACAAGTTGGAACGCTTTTTTGCTATAAATTTTTTAGATAAGACTATTCTTTATCATCATCTTTCATACGACGAGACTCAGAACCTTCACCATGACGGTGACCTTTAGTGCAGAAGTTTTTAGAAACTCCAACAGCAAAGTTTTGAGCACCAAAGTTAAATCCTAAAGAGCTAGTATTTAAAGAACTTTTGTTAGCGAAATCAGTTGTAATAGTTGAGTAGCTTAAAGATCCGAAAGAGATATTTACTGCAAAACCATTTTTGATGTTCATACCAATACCTGGGATGATCGCTGGATTAAATCCATTGTAAGAATCTTCAGTAGAAGTAGTGTTAGTAGCACCAGAGATAGCACCAGTAGTGGTAGTAGACTTACCAGTTAATACGTTCATGTTCATATGACCGAATAAGAAGAAAGTTTTGCTAACCCATTGTGTATAACGAACAAAAGGACCGAAAGCATAGTTTCTATCTTGTACGCGAGTATCAGAAGCGATATTGTTTGAAGTATTACCACCTAAACTGATGTTCATACCTAAAGTCCAATGATTATTCATTTGATATCCAAGACCTGGAGCAATTGACCAAGAATTATCTTTAGTTACAGTAGAAGCACCTACAACACCGCCAACTGGAGCAGGAGTAGATTTGTTTTTGTCTTGGTTGTAACTTGCGTTACCATAAAGAAGCCAGCTATTAGCTTGAGCGTTAGCTGCAGAAAAACTACTAACAGCTAAAAGAGCGAGAATCAATTTTTTCATACAATTTGTTTTTTTGTTTTGAATTACAAACATAGGGATAATAAAATTGTAATACAAGTACTTTTATAAAAAAATCTAAAAATTTTATACAAAATAGTTATAAACAATTGTTTTTCAACTATTTAAACCATTCACTATACATTAAATAATTATTAGAAATACGCTCAATTTCTTGTTTTTGTAGTGATTCACTGACACTTTTTACCTTTTTTGCAGGCACGCCTGCATAGATGCTTCCAGGCTCAATAACTGTATTTTCGAGCACTACAGCACCTGCAGCCACTATACTACCACTTCCAATCTGTACATTATCCATTACAATAGCACCCATACCAATAAGCACATCATCTGCTATTGTGCAACCATGTACAATAGCGTTGTGACCTATGCTTACATTATTACCAATATGAACTTGTGTTTTTTCATAGGTGCAATGTAAACATGCACCATCTTGAATATTTACTTTATTGCCTATGCGAATGCTATTCACATCGCCACGCACAACCGCATTAAACCAAATACTACATGATGCCCCAAATACTACATCGCCAACAATCGTTGCATTGGGTGCAATAAAGCAAGAATCTGGTATTTGCGGCATCACGCCTTTTACTGGAAGTATTATTGACATTAGATTTTTTTTATGTGGACAAATATAATTCCTTTAGAGGTGATGTAGAAGTAACTTTGCAGAGAATTTGAAAATGATATGCAAACCTATTTAAATTTACTTCAACATATTCTAGATCATGGGGTGCTCAAAGAAGATCGAACTGGTACCGGCACTATTAGTTGTTTCGGCTATCAAATGCGTTTCGATTTAAGTAAGGGTTTTCCGATGGTGACTACTAAAAAGTTACATGTAAAATCTATTATTCATGAACTTTTATGGTTCTTGAAAGGCGATACCAATATTGCCTATCTAAAAGAAAATGGGGTAAGTATATGGGATGAATGGGCTAACAGTGAAGGGGATTTAGGACCCGTTTATGGCCATCAATGGAGAAGCTGGACAGGTGCAGATGGAAAAGTGCATGATCAAATTAAAGATGTGCTACATCAATTAAAAACTAACCCAGATAGTAGACGCATGATAGTAAACGCATGGAATGTAGCCGATTTACCTAAAATGGCTTTAAGTCCTTGTCATGCTTTATTTCAATTTTATGTTACGCCACCAAATAAAGAAAAAGGCGAGACGAAATCAAAATTAAGTTGTCAACTCTATCAAAGAAGTGCAGATACTTTTTTAGGTGTGCCTTTTAATATTGCCTCCTATGCTTTATTAACCATGATGATGGCGCAAGTGGTAGATATGGAACCCGGTGAGTTTATTCATACGTTTGGCGATGTGCATTTATATAGTAATCATATTGAGCAAGCAAAATTGCAATTGAGCAGAACACCATTTGATTTGCCTACTTTAAAAATAAATCCGGCTGTTAAAGATCTCTTTGCATTTAAATTTGAAGACTTTACTATAGAAAATTATCAAGCTCATCCTCCTATAAAAGCACCAGTAGCTGTTTAAACCAAATTACATGAAGATTTCTGCAATTGTAGCAATGGATTCTCAAAATGGTATTGGTGTTAACAATCAATTGCCATGGCATTTGCCGAATGATTTAAAATTTTTCAAATCGGTTACCATGGGTAAACCCATTGTCATGGGTAGAAAAACATATGAGTCATTGGGAAGACCTTTACCAGGCCGTTTGAATGTAGTAATCAGTTCACAACAAGTAGCTGCGCCAGAAAGTGTTGTAGTGTTGAAATCCATAGAAGCAGCACTTGCTTATGTAGCACAACAAGGAACGGAAGAGGTATTTATCATTGGAGGCGGACAAATTTTTGCAGCAACCCTGCCTATTTTGAATACGCTCTATATCACCGAGGTGCACACTACCGTTGCTGCAGATATTTTCTTCCCTGAAATAAGCATGGAAGATTGGAGCTTAGATTGGGAAGAAGCACATCCTACCGATGAAGAACATCAATTTGCTTATACCTTTAAAAAATACCTTCGAAAATAAAAATATATGAATGGATATAAGCTGTGGGCTTATTGTAAATTTCGTTGGAAATCCATTGGTAGGCATGGTGCTCATTCGCCCAGCTTATTTAGTTTTATCGAGTACTCAAAAGCTAATCCTCTTCTATCGCTCGAAGAAAAGCTAGGCGGTTTTTATAAAACTTGCATGTTATTAAAAACGGATGTTTTGGAAGCATATTCCTACGTAGATTCAGCAGCAGCAGATTCGCTAATTATTGTACATTCGATTCATGATAGTACCTTGCATGCCAAGACTTGGGAAACCCTTAAGTTGCATCCAAGAATCACCCGAAGCATCGATTTTTTCTTCGTTGGCGCAATCTTTATTAAAGCCGATTATAAACAAAAAGAACATTTTATTGTTCGCATATAATACTATAACGCTACGTCATGCGATTACTTTTTTTATTGATTGGTATTTTTAGTAGCCTTGTATTTGCTAGTACAGCTCAGACGGCAAGTTCCTGGGAAAGTGCCAAAGAGCAGGGTTCATCATTAAAAAAAATCAAAATAACGCATGAACATCTGCATGTATTACCCGATATCTTTTATCAATTTCCAAACTTAGAAGAAGTAGATTTTTCTAATAATCGCATTCAACATTTACCACCAAGTTTTTATACCTGCAAAAAGTTGAAAGTGATTAATTTATTTAATAACCTAGTTCAAGTAATTAGTGACAGTATAGCTGCTTTCCAAGAGTTGGAATATATCAGTTTAAATGCTAATGAGCTAGTGCAAGTAAGTCCACAATTATTTAGCCTTCCTAACTTAGTGCAAATCCATTTAAGACATAATCAGATTAGGCATTTGAGCAATTATGAAAAAACAAATACGGCACTTAAAAAACTAGATATTTCTTTTAATAAAATAGATACATTGCCAGCGTCTATTTACAATGAAAATAAACTCAATTATTTAGACGCCTATAATAATGAACTTGAATTTATCTCGAGTGATATTAAAAAATTAAGCGCTTTGCGTTTTCTTTTTTTAGGCAGAAATCATTTAAAATATATACCAGAAGAGTTGGCTTATTGTAGTCTTTTACAAGAATTAGATGTAGTGTATTGTGGTGTTATAAACCTACCTCCATCTTTGTCTAATTTACGAAAGTTAGAACTTGTTTATATCGATAATCGAACAATTCCATTTTATTCAAATTTAAGAATGCGATATCGACAAACGATTCAAGTAATTCCTAACGGTAAATACCCTTATCGTTTTTCACAATAAAAAAGGCGTGCATAACTGCACGCCTTTTATTATTTCATTCAGAAAAGACTAAGGGAATTTGATACCTGGATATTTGTTGACATCCACTACTGGAATAGTAGAACCATAATGTAAATTGATAGCGCGAATGATTTCATTGGCTACAACAGCATAACCTCTTTGTGTACCATGAACACCATCTAAAGAGAATAAACCACCACTTACAAAACTAACACCAAAAGTAACACCGTTAAATTTCATGCCTGCTTGTAAAGAAGCAAAGAATTTATTCATATCAACTAAAGCCCATCCTTTTGCTTGTGCTTTTGCTGCAATAATAGCGTTAAAAGCTGCAGTAGCGGTTTTAGCCAATGCAATTTCACCTGATACATTGCTAGTACCATCTTTAAAATCGCCTGTTAAAACAAATCTATCTTCTAATGGATATGTTACACCATTAATGGCTAATTGTTGTGGCACACCAGCAGCAATAGCAGTTGCATTTGGTTTTGCAATAACAGAAGAGCTTGGTAAAACCATTAAATCAGCAGCAGTAGCTTGACGGCATTGACCATATAATTGACCATACAACGTTGCTTGTGCCGCTGGTAAACCTGCAGCAGTTAAAACGGTAGTCATTTGAGCGCTTAAATCTGTTAAGTTTTTATCTTTAATTAACAATGGAGATAATCCTGTAGTATTAAAAATAATTTTACGTTCAGGTTTTCCTAACGCCGTAAAAACTTGATTTAACTGAGCAAATTGAGCATTTAAAGTTGCAATTTGCGGTCCAAAGTTTGGATCAGCTGCGTTTAATGGATTATAAGGAACAGTCGTGAAATAAGGAATTGAAGTAACATCAGGAATGTTGATCAAAGCACCTTTAGCACCTGTTCTTGCTAAATTATTTACAACAGAGTCATAGCAAAATCCAAACAAAGTTGTAGATGAAATATTATTTGTTGCTGTAGGGTAAGTAACACCTGTATTCACAGTACCAACACCACCACCAGTAGCATAACCTAATACATCATTAGCTCCTAACCAAACGGTATAGAAAGTAGCTGGTTTAGAAGTAGCCATAGCTAATGCTGTTTGCATTGGACTATTTACTAATCTTGCAGCATACGGGTTTGCAGTTGCATACCCTGGCATGATATAATCAATACAACGGATACCTGGAATACCAACATTATTGTATGGACCAGCAGCGTATACGTTTGTTCCGCTTCCTGCAGTATCCATAGTACCAGAGTATGCTGTTGGGCCTAAAGAACCTGTACTAGAAACACCTAATACATATTTCAAACTTGGCCACCCTGCATCACCAGGTAATAAAGGTTGTTTGAAGTCTCCACCTCCAGCAAATGCAAACATTTCTGCAAGCATATTTGGATAAGAGTTGATTTGTCCGCTTCTGTAAAGCGTACCATCAGCATAACCAGCGGTTAAGGAATTACCAATAGCCACATACGATGTGAAATTTGCATCACCGCTTGTTGGTTTTGTAGGTTCTAAATTGGGCTTACAAGATGCTAATACAAGCAAAGAAGCGCCTAATAAATAAATATGTTTCATAGTAGTACTTTTTTAAGAAATTAAAATTTGTAGCTCACGCCAATTCCACCAGCTACTGCTGCTGTTTGAATTTTACCTTTTACTGCATCTGCATTATTATAAACCTCTCTTTGATCTGTTTGTGTGTAGTAATAAGAGGCCATAAGATTGATTTTGTCAGACACTTTGTAAACTAATCCAGCTGTTGTTAAGAAACGGTTAGCATCGGGTGTTTCTGGTGAAAAATAACCATCTTTTACTGGAGATGGGTCACGAGCAATACCTGCCATCAATTCTAATCTATCGTTGTATTGATAATGTGCGCCTAAACGAAAAATAAATACATTTTCCCAATTACGTGCACTTGTAGAATTCATTAAAGTAGTGGTTGTTTTTGCATAAGTAAAATCTAAAGATTTATAGGATTCCCATCCTACAAAATTCATTTCGCCTTGTAAGGTCAATTTGTTATTTACTTTATAGCCTAAACCTAAAGAAGCAACTTGTGGCATAGGTAAGCTTGCGCTAAAAGTAGTAGTTGGGAAATTTGCCGCAAGAGAGGATGGAACCGTAAACGTAGCATCTCCGCTTGTAATATCAAAACGTACTTGAGAGCGATAGCTTACACCTAAAGTTAAGCGATCATTTAATTGTGCATGAACGCCCATATTAAATCCAATACTATTTGCTTTACCTTCCAAACGACCAACTCCTTCTTTACCATTAGGATCAAATAAAGGAATACCTTTTTCTAAAACTACAGAACCTGTTGCATAAACCAATCCAGCTCCAATAGATACTTTATCATTAACTTGATAACTAATGGTAGGTTGGAAATTGATATTACGTAATTCAATTTTTTCAATTAAATAGCGAAGGCTATTAGCATTGGTATTGCCCCAATTAACGGTGCTACCAAATGGTGTATACACCCCAAAACCTAAAGCAATTTTATCATTTAATTTGTGAGAAAGATATAAGTTAAATGGTGTAGACATTGGATTGTCTGTTTGAGAAGTATAACCCGCAGTAGGTGTAGATACAAAAGTAGTTTTAGCAAAAATCCCGTTGGCACTTAAGTAAACTTGTGTTCCTTTAGCAGTTTTAGCTAAGGCACCAGGGTTATAAAAAATTGAGGCAATATCATAGGCAAGTGCAGTGCTACTGCCTCCCATTGCAACTTGACGAACGCCTTGCATGTTTACCTGAAATCCGCCGGCAAAAACTACCGAGGATGACAATAGCAAACTAGTAATAATGCTTAGTTTTCTTTTCATGTTAATTGGTTTATAGGTTATGAAATTATTAAGTGAAGGGAAAGCCCCATCGATTTCTATTCTACAAGATACAAAAAATTATGAAATAACAACTCCTATAGTAGCTATGCTTATTTGGGTACCCGGTATTTTGAGGAGTTGTAAGGCGCAGGCTTCAATCGTTGCACCAGTAGTTAATACATCGTCTATAATTAATAGATGCTTATTAACGAATAGGTTAGTGTTATTGACAAAAAATGCAGCTTCCATATTATCTACCCTTTCCGAACGAGTTTTGAGAGTCTGCGTTTGGGTAAATCTTTTTCTTACAAGTGCCTTACTATAAAAAGGCAAACCCATAGCTTCGGCACATGCAGCGGCTATCAAATTACTTTGATTATAACCTCTCTGCTGTTCTTTTTTAAAATGTAAGGGCACCGCAACTATAGCCTCTATACTTTGAAAGTTTGCTTCGTTGCGTAATTGCTTTCCTAAGAGCGATCCAAAATATGTACCTATTTCTGGGTAATTCTTATACTTTAAAATATGCATGAGCTCTTGCACCGCGCTTCCTTGTGTAAAATAAAACAAAGAGGTAGCCTGTTGGAATGGGAACCTACCCGCTAATCGGATACTGGTTTCATTATTATAAAGCGCGTGATAGTGGGTATAGGGTAACTTTTGCTCACAAGCAATACATAAAACTTGCTCTTGTATTAATAAGGCTTGTTTGCAAAGTGCACACAAGCTTGGGAAAAACAAATGCAAGATGCTTTGTTTCCATACTTTCCAATAACGCATAACATAAAAAATCTAAAAAATTAACTTGTAAACATCTTCTATTTTATTCACCCATTTTATTTTAATGCCAAATTTAGAAGTGTCTAATCCTTTTGCATTCGATTTTGGAACTATAACGGCATCCATGCCTAACTTTTCTGCTTCAGCAATTCGTTGATCAATTCTATTAACGGCTCTTATCTCGCCCGAAAGTCCAATTTCGCCAATCAAAACGATATTAGAAGGCAATGGTTTTTCTTCATAAGAGGATAATAAAGCACACACTAAAGCTAATTCAATTGCTGGATCTTCTACTTTGATACCGCCAGCAATATTCACAAATACATCTTTGGCGCCAAACATAAATCCGCCTCTTTTTTCTAAAACAGCCAATAAAAGTTGTATTCTTCGAGTATCAAATCCACTTACCGTTCGTTGAGGAGTACCATAAACGGAGTTGGTAACTAAAGCTTGCACCTCTATCATTAAAGGTCTAAGTCCTTCCATAGTTCCCGCAATAGCAATACCACTTAAGAGCTCATCATGTTGAGAAAGCAAAATTTCAGATGGATTAGAAACGGGGCGCATACCCATGGATTGCATTTCGTAAATGCCTAATTCTGATGTAGATCCAAAACGATTTTTTAAAGTACGTACAATTCTGTAGGCATAATGACGATCACCTTCAAACTGGAGCACGGTATCTACCATATGCTCTAAAACTTTTGGACCTGCAATGGTACCATCTTTGGTGATATGACCAATAATACAAACAGGGATATTACTCAATTTGGCAAAGCGTTGAAATTCAGCGGCACATTCTCTTACTTGCGATACACTTCCTGCTGCACTTTCTACCAAAGACGATTCCATAGTTTGTATAGAATCTATTATGATTAAATCAGGTTTTATTTTTTTTGCTTCCTGAAAAATGGTTTGCGTAGCACTCGAATTTAATAAATAGACCTGTTCATTTTTCAACTGCATACGCTCGGCACGCATTTTTATTTGTTGTGCACTTTCCTCACCAGAGACATATAGCGTTATTTTATTCTTCCATTGCAAAGCACATTGCAAAAACAAAGTTGATTTCCCAATACCAGGTTCGCCAGCTACTAAAATAACAGAACCAGGCACTAAGCCACCACCCAATACCCTATTGATTTCCGAATCAGGCATGGCAATACGTTGTTCTTCCGTAAAAATTACATCATCAATTTTTTGAGAACTTACTTTATGTTGACCAGGCTCTTCCCAAATCTGATTGACTAATTTTTTATCTTCTTTATGAATAACTTCTTCAACTATCGAATTCCATGCACCACATGATGCACATTTGCCATTCCACTTTGGTGTTTCGTGACCACATTGCTGACAGAAGAAAGCTGTTTTTGTTTTTGCCATGGTATACAAATGTATATATTTTGAAAATTCCGGTTTTAAATTATGTTCCTTAAATTGTAAATCAAAAAAAGGAATTCGTACTTAAAAGAAAAAAGCCATTCCGAAGAATCGGAACGGCCTAACTTACTAACCCAGTAAATTCACAACTAGTACAAAGGTACAAAATCATGGCAAACTGAAAAAAAGAATTTAAAATATTGCTATCAAGAAAAATAATAATGACTTTAAATACATTAAATAAATATTTAATTAATAATAATTAGTATACATAATAAATTGATTTACATTAATTATAAAATTATAATATAAAATATACAAATATTGAATTAGTCAAAATTAAATTATTGTAATGCGTAAAAAAATATGGGCTTAAAAAACCACTATTTACATTACAAATAATTATATATTTAAAATTAACTAAATTTGAGTCAATTTTTGGTCTTGTTTTCCTCACAAGGATCGTAATTTGCACTAAAAATTGTAGTTTTCAGCATGATTCCAGTATTTAAATCCCTAGAAGTTCCAAAACGCTCCTATTTACCCCAAGATTTTACTATCACCACTTGGGAAGCACTTGCGCCTTATGTGCAACAACTAATTGATTTTCAATTTACTACGATGGAGTCGTTTAGCCAATGGCTAAGCCATTTAAGTGAATTAGAGGCCGTAATTAGTGAAGATGCTTGCTGGAGACAGATAAAAATGACCTGCAATACGCAAGACCCAAGTTTAGAAGAAGCCTATACCTATTTTGTAATGGAAATAGAGCCTCCTTTAAAGCCACTTGCATTTGAATTGCAAATAAAATTAGATCGAAGTCCATTTAAAAATGAATTAGATACGGCAATCTATTTCCCATATTTAAGAAGTGTTGCCAATGCAATAGCCTTATATAAGGAAGAAAATATTGCCATTCAAGCTGATATTAATGTGCTGGCACAACAGTATGGTGCTACGGCTTCTAAAATGACCATTCATTTTCAAGAAAAGGAATACACGCTGCAACAAGCAGCAAAATTTTTGCAAAGTAGTGATGCCGATATAAGAAAAGAAGTATTTGAATTGATTTCATCACGACGATTAGAAGACCAACAATTGCTGAATGATTTGTTTAACCAGTTAATCATAAAAAGAAATCAAATTGCACTAAACGCTGGTTTTGAAAATTATAGAGATTATAAATTCAAAGAATTGGGTCGATTCGACTATAGCGTAAAAGATTGTTTCGAATTTCATGAAGCGGTAAAAGAATATATTGTTCCTATTCAAAAGAAACTATTACAACATAAAAAGTCGCTACTCCAAATTCAAGGTCCATTAAGACCTTGGGATACCAATGCAACTCCAAAAGGGCAAAAAGCATTGAGTCCGTTTACCGATGGTAAAGATTTAGCTGCTAAAGCTATTCAGGTGTTTGAAAAATTGAACCCTTATTTTTCTTCTTGTATCGCCAGCATGCAATCGATGGGAAGATTAGATTTGGATAGCAGAAAGGGGAAAGCACCAGGAGGTTATAATTGTCCACTAGCAGAAACGGGAGTGCCTTTTATTTTTATGAATGCAGCAGGTACGCATGGCGATGTGATTACAATGATGCATGAGGGTGGTCACGCTTTTCATTCTTTCTTATCGCATCCGCTTGCTTTGAGTGCTTTTAAGGAATACCCTATGGAAATTGCAGAATTAGCAAGCATGAGTATGGAATTATTCTCATTAGAACATTGGGATGTTTTTTATGAAAATCAAGAGGAATTAAAAAGAGCACAATTAGAAGAATTGGAACGTATCATTGATGTACTCCCATGGATAGCAACGATTGATTCTTTTCAACATTGGTTATACACTAACCCAAGTCATACAGAGGAAGAACGCACACAAGCTTGGATAGCAACCTTAGACAAGTTCTCAACTCAAGAGGTAGATTGGAGTGGATTAGAATCGATCCGCGCTGCTTCTTGGCAAAAGCAATTACATTTATTTGAAGTACCTTTTTATTATATCGAATATGGCATTGCTCAACTAGGTGCACTAGCTATGTGGCGACAATACAAACAAAATAAAGAGCAGGCATTATCAAATTATTGTAATGCGCTAAGCTTGGGTTATACTAAATCACTTAAAGAACTCTATCAAATTGCTGGAATTCAGTTTGATTTTAGTCCGGCTTATATTAAAGAACTTGCTGCATTTGTAACGGCAGCAATAGAGGAGATGCTATAAAACCATGCTACTACAAATACATCCAGACAATCCGCAAGAGCGACTACTGCAACAAGTTATTGATTGCATAAAAGCGGGTGGGGTTATTATATACCCTACCGATACGGTATATGGTCTGGGCTGTGATATCTATAATCAAAAAGCCATTGAGCGTATTTGTAAAATAAAAGAGATACTTCCTAAGCAAGCACAATTTAGCTTTGTATGTAGCGACTTAAGCCACTTAAGTAACTACTCAAAAAATGTAAGTACCCCAATTTTTAGATTATTAAAGCACTGCTTACCAGGACCCTATACATTTATCTTGGAGGCCAACAAAGAAGTACCTAAGCATTTGAAAATAAAAAAAGACACTATCGGTATTCGTGTACCGAAACATACGATTACCCAACAATTAATTAGTTTACTAGGGCACCCTATAATGAGTATGTCTTTACCCCCTAACGAGTGGGACAACTATGAAACGGATCCTGAAGAAATTTGGCAACGTTTTTCTAAAGTTGTAGATTTAGTTATTGATGGAGGGATTGGACAACAACAACTATCTACCATAATAGATTGTACAGAGGAAAACCCCATTATCTTAAGAGAAGGTGCTGGAGCTATACCAGCTTCCATAATATAGATGACCATGTATTCACAAGATCAAGAAAAATATTATTTCGATCAGGCTAAACAATTTTTAACAAGCGATGCTCTTGAAAATGAAGCATCCTATGAATTATTGAAGAAGATTATAAAATATGCCGATTGGAAATACTATGTGCAGAGCAATCCATTACTAGCAGATGTAGAATATGACATCCTTTTCAAACAATTAATTCGTTTCGAACAAGTACATCCTCAATGTATAAAAAATGATTCTCCCACACAGCGTGTAGCCATGGGCTTAAGCGAACGCTTTCCAAGTGTAGCGCATTTAGTACCTATGCTGAGTTTAGAGAATACCTATAATGAACAAGATATTTTAGATTGGGATAAGAAATGTAGAGAGTCCTTACAAGCTGATGCTATTACGTATTGCATAGAACCAAAATATGATGGCGCTAGCATCTCTTTGGTTTATCAAAACGATTTACTAGACAGAGGTATCACCAGAGGAGACGGCGTAAAAGGAGAAGAGATAACAAACAATGTAAAACAAATTAGAAGCATTCCACTAAGTGCCGCTTTCACAGAAAAAGGGATCGAGCAAATTGAAATTAGAGGTGAAGTAGTGATCCACAAAGCTATTTTTGATGCTTATAATCAACAACGATCAGAAGAAGGATTAGCTCCCTTAGCCAATCCAAGAAATGCTGCTTCGGGCACATTACGTATGTTGGATGCTCAAGAAGTATCAAAGCGAAAACTTACAGCCATTGCTTATCATGTAAGTAATATAACAGCAGCTCCTACTGCAGATTTACCGAATACGCATTATGATATGGTGCGTTTTTTAGCTCAAGAAGGCTTTCCTACACCTATACAAGAAATGCGGGTTTGCCATACCATTGAACAGGTAATTGCTACTTGCAATCAATTTGAACAAGAAAGAGATCAATTGCCATTTGAAATTGATGGGATGGTTATAAAAGTAAATGACTTGTTGCAACAAGAGCAATTAGGCATGACTTCTCATCATCCAAGATGGGCCGTAGCTTTTAAATTTAAAGCTCGTCAAGCGACAAGTAAATTATTGAAAGTAGAATTTCAAGTTGGACGAACTGGCAGTGTAACTCCCGTTGCTAAAATAGAGCCCGTTCCTATTGGTGGTGTTGTGGTAAGTTCCATCTCTTTATTCAATGAAGAGGTAGTTGCAGAGAAAGATTTAATGATTGGCGACTATGTTTTGCTAGAACGTGCAGGTGATGTCATTCCTTATATCGTAAAATCTATACCAGAATTACGCACTGGGCAGGAAACTCCTATTGTATTTCCTAAACAATGTCCAGTTTGTAAAAGCGATTTAGAAAAACCTCTAGAAGAAGCCGTTTGGAGATGTGTTAATGTTGCTTGCGAAGCACAAGTGGTAGAGCGTATTATTCACTTTGCTAGCAAAGATGCAATGGATATAAGAAATTTAGGTGTTTCTAATATTCAAAAATTATTTGATCTAGGTATATTAAAAAGCATACCTGATATCTACGACTTAGATTGGTCACGCATTAGTAGTTTGGAAGGATTTGGAGCAAAATCAATTAGTAATTTACAACAAGCTATTGCGCAATCTAAATCTCAAGAATTAAATCGATTATTGTTTGGTTTAGGTATTCGTTATGTGGGTGAAACAACGGCAAAAATTTTAGCTAATGCTATAGACACCCTTCAAGATTTGTTTAACTGGACAGAAGAACAATTATGCACCTTAGAAGATGTTGGTCCGAAAGTAGCTGCATCGGTAGCTCATTTTTTTCAGCATCCCGAAAACAGACTACTCATTGAGCAACTCATAGAAAAAGGCGTTTCAGTTGACAATAAACGTAAGTCTACAGCATTAATAGAAGGGGTTTTCTCTGGTAAATCTTTTTTATTTACGGGCACCCTTACTGCATTTAAAAGATCTTATGCTGAGCAAATGGTAGAAGAAAAAGGTGGTACTATTGCCAATTCTGTAAATTCTAAATTAGATTTTTTAGTAGTGGGTACAGACGCGGGGAGTAAACTTGAAAAGGCAAAAAAATTAAATACTATAACCATTCTAAATGAGCAAGAATTTATTGCAATGCTCCATTAGCATTTTAAATGATTCGCTTTATAAATTCAATTTGTCTACCCTTTTCTTTGAGCAATAAAAGTCCGGGCGTATACTGCTCTTCAATACATCCTATATGATCTTGCATTGATAAAGCATTGGCACCATTCCATGTAGCCCATTGTAATACGTCTTCAAGTTGTAAGGTAAAATTTTCAAGAAGCACATTAAGCTCAGAGCAAATATCCAATTGATCATTAGAAGCTAAGCTATCAGTACCAATACAGATGGGCACATCCATAGCTTGAAGTAAATTTATGGGTGGCAATGAATTTTCTATATACAGGTTAGCATTTGGGCATACACACCAAAAGGCTTTATTAAATCGAGCTTTTATAAGCTCAATATCTTCTTTATTGGTAAACGTATTATGCACTAACAATAATGGATGCGTAGGATCTATCCAAGGAGCATAGGTAGCTAAAGAACTTTTACCACTTGCCTGAAAATGATCCGTATTGGTTTGTAAGGTTTCATAGAGTCGGAGCATATCTCCTTCTTTACGCATATACAATTCGTTTTCTGCAAGGCATTCTTGATTATGAATAGATAATGTAGCACCCTGTTGATGCCCATCGATCAATGCTAATAATTTTTCTGAAAAGGAATAAGGAGCGTGGGGTGTAATTGAACAGGACAGGTTGTTGTTCTTAAATGCTTCTTCTACAGCGAGACTATAATTAAATCGAGCCTCAGCAAAAGGAGCTGCAAAACCCAAACACTCTATAAAAGTATGTATAGCTATAGGAGAAAGTTGTTTTAAGGATAGGGAATCGTCATTATTGGAAATATCCCCAATGGCTACCGTACCTTTTGCAATAAGAAAGTCGTGGGCAGCTTGCATAGCCAATTGTCTTTCTTCTAAGGTGCTATGGGATCGTTGTAAACTAACGGAACTTAAAAAGGTAACTAAACCTGTATGTTTGGGAACAACTTGTTTTAAATGCGATAATTCTAAATGACAATGTGCATTGATAAATCCGGGACAAATAATACCCTCATAGTATATATCAACTTCCGTTGCTTGAGCATGCAATTCAACAGCTTCAATACAACCGGTTTCGTTTACACGAATAACCGAGTGTGGAGGTAAAAACTTTTTTCCATTATGTATTTTATCTGCAGCAATGCGCATGAAAAGAGGCTTAAATCTTATTTAAAGTGTTTTAAAAAGATAATTTCTTTATCGGTAAGAAAACGCCATTTACCTCTTTGAATATTTTTCTTAGTTAAATTAGCATACATCACTCTATCTAGTTTTTCAACTACATAGCCTAAGGATTCAAAAATTCTTCTTACAATTCTATTTTTACCGCTATGAATTTCTATACCAATAGTACGTTTAGATTCTAAATAAGCGATTTCATCTACTTTAATCAAACCATCTTCTAAAGTCAATCCTGCTTGCACTTTTTCAAAATCCTCTTTCTTAAAATCTTTATCTAACTCAGCTTGATAAATTTTCTTAACAGCATTTTTAGGATGAGAGAGTTTTTGAGCTAAATCACCATCATTGGTCATTAATAATAAGCCCGTAGTATTTCTATCTAATCGTCCAACCGGATACATTCTACCCGCATCGGCATTTTTCACTAGATCCATAACTGTTTTTCTACTACGCTCATCATCGGTTGTAGTAATGAAACCTTTAGGTTTATTCAAAAGAATGTACACTTTATCTTGTACAGGTTTGACAACCACTTGGTCGTACATAACAACATCTGTTTCTTGTACTCTATAACCAGGCTCTGTAAAAACAACACCATTTAAAGTAACCTTGCCTGATTTAATTAAGGCAGCTGCATCTCTTCTGCCACAAATACCTGCATGAGCAAGATATTTATTAAGCGGCATTGCAGCTTCTAGAACTTCTTCAAAATCTTGGTTATGATGAAAGCTCTTCTTTGAAATTAGTTTTTTTCCTGTTTTAGAAGTGCGCTCTGGTGTAGCTTTAGCTTTCGTATAATCGCTAATTTTTGGAGCTGGTCCGTATTTAGAAATAGCCGTATCTTTTTTAGCATACGGTCTATCTGTTTTAAAGTTGGAATCTTTAGAAGCAAAGAACTCTTTTTTATTTTTCTCTTCTGTTAAACGATCTTGTTTACGTTCATTTTTATATGCCGTTTTAGGATTCGTTTTTTTCATAAACTTATCAAAAGGATGAGCACCCGCATCTTTCTTTTCAGATTTGGATACTGAGGCTTTTTTATCACCTGTTGGTTTTGCCGGGCTATTTCTTTTTGCGGTTCCACTTTTAGGTGACTGCGTTCTACTATTTTTTCTGGGCTCCATAAAGTTTACAATTCAATCGTAAGGACAAAGGTACAATCTTTGTGCATGCTTTTCTAATAAGTTAGCAAATTGAAATGTATCTTTAAGTATTCATCCTATGGCATTACTATCCTATTTTAAAAAGGGGCTTATTGAAGCCGGTTGCGACGAAGCCGGAAGAGGCTGTTTAGCCGGACCCGTATTTGCAGCTTCGGTAATCTTAGCTAATGATTTTTACCATCCCTTATTGAACGATAGCAAGCAGTTAAATGAACAACAACGAGCATTATTACGACCTATTATTGAAAAAGAAGCTTTGGCTTTTGCAGTAGCTCAAGTATCGCCACAGGAAATTGATGAAATCAATATTCTAAAGGCCTCATTTAAAGCCATGCATATGGCCATTGCTGAATTGCAATTAAAACCTGAATTATTATTAATAGATGGTAATAGATTTACACCTTACTTAGGAATAACTCACGAGTGCGTTGTAAAAGGCGATGGGAAATATGCTGCCATAGCAGCTGCAAGCATTTTAGCAAAAACATATAGAGATGATTTTATGTTTGCCGCTCATCAAAAATATCCTAACTATAAATGGAATGAAAATAAAGGGTATCCAACGAAAGCCCACAAAGCACTAATTGCAACGCATGGATTAACACCGCTGCATAGAGTTACTTTTAAGTATACTTAATTATACCAAAGGTAATTTGATGATAAACGTGCAGCCCTTCTCAATTCGCTCTTTCAGATAAACACTGCCTTTGTGCTGATCAATAATTTTTTTGGTTAAATACAAACCCAAACCCGTACCCTTCTTTTTTCTAACTTGCTCGTTTCCAATTCTATAAAATTTCTTAAATATTTCTTGCTGTTCTTCTACAGCAATGCCTTCACCTTCATCTATTATTTCACAAAAAGCCCATTGCTCATTGGCATAAACGTGCACTGCAATATTAGAATCTGCCGGAGCATATTTTACGGCATTATCTAAAATATTATGAATGGCTAATTGAATAAGAAATGCATCACCCAAAATGGAACAAGTATTTCCAATATTTAGTATAAATCGATTGCCAAAACGATTTGAGAATTGCTGGATACTCTGAGTAACTAAATCAGAAAAATCTATTTTTTCTTGAATAGCCTGATACTGTTTACCTTCTATTTGAGAGGCCAAGAGCATATTATTGCACAAGTCATTTAATCGATTGCTTTCGGTAACGCTTCGTTGTAATAATAGCTTTTGCTGCGTTGCATCTAAGCTTCTTTTTTCAAGCGTTTCTAAATTGAGTTTAATAGCGGCCAAAGGCGATTTTAGCTCGTGGGTAACAGCCAACATGAAATTATTTTGTTGTTTGTTGAGTCTATTCGTTCTACTATAAAAACTAAACACAACCGTTGCGCCGATTAAGATTACTATTAAAAAAGTACTGCCTTCGGCAATATACTGCTTGGTTCTACGATCTCTCTTATTCGTTATTTGCTGTAATTGCTGTTGAAAATCAGCTGTATGCGTTTGATTTTTATATTCAACTAAGAGTAATTTCTTTTCATTATCAAATAAAAGTTGGCTTTGTTTTTCTAAGCTAACGCCCCAAAATACTAATGCCGCTACTACATAAAAAAACAACAGGAAATGTAATAGACTAATGCGTTTCATACAATAATGTAGATTTAGTTTTTTTGTTTTTCAACACGTAATCCTACTTGAAGAATTTCAGGCAGAGGGTTTTCGCGCATAATTTGCTGAAAAGTAATTTTGTACCTCCCCTTTTTAGTAAATTTTGTATAGCCGTTGGTACCTGAAAGGGGCATCAATTGTTCATATATTTCACCCGTGCCTCTTCCCAACCATTTTCCATTTTTATCTGCTAATGGAATTTCTACTTTACTTTCTATACCTTTTTTATCACCTGGCATTTGGGTGTTTATCGATAACCAAATATTTGAAAATGGATAAGCATCTGTATGTCTAATTAAAAAATACAACTGATAATGGGCAGCCGTGTCTTCGATATCAAATTCAAAACTAGTAAGCTCTTTATGATCCCAAACGTTATGATTCAAAGCAACTTGTTTTTGATACATATCAATATGTGTGCAGCTTTGCATAACTAGTCCACATAACAATATTCCGAAAGTAAGCAGGTATAATTTTCTCATATGGTAAAATTAGAGTGCATTTAAAATTTGTTCTTTAGCTTTTTCTAATTCATCTTTCATTTTTACAACCAGCTGTTGGATATTGACATCATTTGCTTTAGAACCAAGAGTATTGATTTCCCTCCCAACTTCTTGTAATATAAAGCCTAATTTTTTGCCTTTACTAATTTCTTTATCTTCAAGAACTTCTTTAAAGAAGTTACAATGTTGCGTTAAACGTTGTTTTTCTTCTGTAAAATCCAATTTCTCTATATAAAAAATAAGTTCTTGCTCAAAGCGGTTAGCATCTATTTGATCGGCTTGAATATGCTCTGCTAAATGCTGATGAATGCGTTGTTTGATCCGCTCTATTCGATCTTGCTCTAATGGAATAATTTGAGTCAATAAATCTTGAATGGTATTAATATTTGCAACTAATCCAGTTTTAATAACCGCACCTTCCACTAAGCGATGTTGCATTAAGGCTTCCATCGAAGATTGAATAAAACCTTTTATAGAAATCCATTCTTCTTCGCTTAATTGTTCTAGCTGTTCTTGCGCTACTACCTCAGGCAATTGCATAATGGTAGCTAATACATGCTCTTGATTGAGTTGTAAATTAGAAGCGATGGATTGCATAGCATTATAATAATACGAAGCCATTTCTTGGTTTACTACCATTGGTCGGGCACTACCATCTTGTTTAATTTGAAGACTAAACTCAACAGAACCGCGAATAAGTTCATTTTGCAACATCGTTCTAATGGCAATTTCATGAGCGCGCACAAAGGATGGCAATTTGGTAAAAATATCTAATTGCTTGCCATTAAGCGATTTAATCTCAACGGCAATTTGCCTGTTTCCTATCATCCCTTCGGTTCTTCCAAACCCAGTCATTGAATAAAGCATATGTAAAAAGAATGTCTAAATTGATTGAATAAATTGCGTGTAATAATCGCAAAGGTATTGCTATTCTGCGATACAACAAATATAAACTTAGTCGTTAAAACTTTATAAATAATGCAAAAATCCTTTTTAGATTAGTTATTTTTGTTGAAATCGAAATTTGGCTTACCATGCGCTTATTTACTCTTTTGCTTTTCATTTTTTCTGTTTCCTATTCCATAGCTCAAGTGCAGCCTGCTGGCATGCCTACAAGAGCAGAGTTAGAAAAGCGTAAACAGCAATTAATGGAGGAAATTGAATCCTATAAAAGAGAATTAGCCCTTACCAACAAGGATAAAAATGCTACCTTAGCGCAACTTCGAATTTTACAAGAAAAACTAAATAGTAGAAAAAAACTGATCGGGAATATTAATCAGGAATTGGGCAGTATTACTAATTCTATAGCCACTTCATCGCATGAAGTAAGTAGTCTTCAGCAAAAATTAAACATACAAAAAGCTCGTTATGCGCAGTCTGTTCGCTATGCGTATGCCAATAGAAGCTCCTATAATATGATGGCATTTATATTTTCATCAAGCGATTTTAATGATGCGATAAGACGATTAAAATACTTGAAAAAATATCGAGATTTCAGAGAGCAGCAAGCTTCACTCATCAGAAAAACACAAATTAAACTCCATGAGAAAATTGATGACCTCAATGTCATAAAATCAGAAAAAGATAAATTATTGATGGCTGAAGTGCAACAAAAAAGAGTATTAGAGGCAGAAACTAACGAAACCAATAAAGTTGTTAAAGATTTAAAAGGTAGAGAGAAAGAATTAACCGCTCAAATTGAAAAAAAGCAAAGACAAACTAGGCAGTTAAATACAGCGATTAGTAATATCATCCAGAGAGAGATTGAAATTGCAAGAAAAAAAGCTGAGGAAGAACAAAGAAAATTATCGGCTAAGAATAATGCGGCTATCAAACCTAATACTGGAGGAGGCGCTGCCAATGTGGAGCCTTATAAACCAAAACCAGTAACTAACTCCTATATTTCTAACCTTACACCTTCCGAAGCGGCGTTATCAGATAATTTTGAAGCAAATCGAGGCAGATTACCTTGGCCAGTTGAAAAAGGATTTATTTCCGAATCGTTTGGAACGCACAAACACCCAATTGCCGAGAAAGTATTGGTAGAGAATTTTGGTGTTGATATCAAAACAAATTCCAATGCACCTGCCCGTTCAGTTTTTGATGGCGTTGTATCGAGTGTATTTTCAGCGGGTATGGGCCAAACCGTGATGATTAATCATGGCAAGTTTTTTACGGTATACTCTAAATTAGGGGCTGTATCGGTGAAAGCTGGTGATCGAGTAAAAACCAAACAGCACATTGGCGTAGTTGGTAATATTGATGGCGAAACCACTATTAATTTCCAAATTTGGAAGGTAGGTGCTAATAATAAAAGCACTAGAGTAAATCCTGAAGATTGGATAGCCCATTAATATTAAAATAGATTAATATTTTATAGCTCTGTATAGCTTAGTTTTGCTCTACAAAATTAAAAAACTATGAAAAAAATTATTTTAGCAATCGCTGCAGTAAGCACTTTCTTTGCAGCATGTAACTCATCTTCAGACGCAGACAAAGTATCTGCAACAGATGCTCAAGAAGTAACTACTTCTGGAGACACATTAAATGCAAATATTGCTGAATCAAACGTAGAATGGTTGGCAAGTAAAGGTCTTGGTAAACTTGAAATTGGTAAAACACAACACCATGGCACCTTCAAATTACAATCAGGTTATTTATTAGTTGATTCTAGTAGTGCAATCACTGGTGGTAAATTTATCATTGATATCAAATCATTAAAATCAGATGATTTAACAGATACTGGTTATGCACATAAATTAGATGGTCACTTATTAAGCCCTGATTTCTTTAATGCAGATACTTTTGCAACAGCTAGCTTAGAAATCACTGCAGTTGCAGCTGGTGTAGATACAGTAGGACTTTTAATGAAAGATGCTACACATACTATTACGGGTAACTTAACCTTGAAAAATGTAACTAAAAGCATTTCTTTCCCAGCTAAAGTTAGTCAAGCTAATGGCGTAATTACCGCTGATGCTAATTTCACTTTCGATAGAACGCAATGGAATTTATCTTATGGAAATGATAAAAGCTTTAAAGACAAATTTATCCACCCAGATGTTACTTTAAAAATACATACTGTTTGTGCAAAATAAACAAGCTATAAAAAGTTAAAAGGTGCGAATTAATTCGCACCTTTTTTTTACCTTGTTCATATGTTAGCGCATTTTTTTAGTAGTTTTTATAATCAACTTCTACATACCCAAGCAATAGAATTTATTGCGGCTATAACGGGTATTATATCGGTGCTCTATTCTCGAAAAGCGCATGTTTATACTTATCCTATTGGCTTAATAAGCACCTTAAGCTATATAATCATTTGTCTTAAAGCTTCTCTATTTGGCGAAAGTGTTGTCAATTTATTCTATTCCATAATGGGTGTTTATGGTTGGTATCATTGGAAAAGCAAGTCTAAAATAGAAGATGCGCTTCCAATATGTTACTCCACAAAAAAACAACACCTACAGCAGCTCCTGCTATTTGGTAGTTTATTTTTGCTATTTTTTTGTTCACTGACCTTGCTTAAAAATTATTTTTCACCAGACACCATTCCCTTTGCAGATGCGCTGGCTAGTGCAGCAGCCTTCACGGGCATGTATTTGATGACTCAAAAAAAGGTGGAAAGTTGGTATTGGTGGTTGCTTACTAATATAGTGTGCATACCCTTGTACTACGTGAAAGGCTACGCATTTACAAGCGTTCAATATGGCGTATTTACTATTTTAACTTTTTATGGTTTGAAAAGTTGGAAGCAATATGCTGAAAAGCAAGTTTAGCTTAGCATATTCCATAACGCATCTTTCAAGGCTACAATACCTTGATTAGCAGCTGAGGAAATAAATAAATGAGGCACTGCTTTTGGAAGTGTTTTAGCGATTTCACTTTTCAATTCATCATCGAGCATATCTGATTTACTAATAGCAATCAGCATATTTTTATCCATTAATTCAGGATTAAATTGTTGCAACTCACTAATAAGTATATCAAACTCTTTGGCGTGATCTTGACTATCTGCAGGAATTAAAAAAAGCAATACGGAGTTACGTTCAATATGTCTCAAAAAGCGATGACCTAATCCTTTACCTTCAGCTGCACCTTCTATAATACCCGGTAAATCGGCTACGCAAAAAGAAGCATCATCTCTATAAGGCACCATTCCTAATTGTGGCGTTAAGGTAGTAAACGCATAATTAGCAATTTTAGGTTTTGCTGCGCTGATTACAGATAAGAGGGTTGATTTTCCTGCATTAGGGAAACCGACCAAACCTACATCTGCTAAAATTTTAAGCTCTAAATATTTCCAACCTTCTGTTCCTAATTCGCCTGGTTGAGCATATTCGGGTGCCTGGTTGGTAGACGTTGCAAAATTATAATTCCCTAATCCACCACGACCACCTTTACACCAAATGATCTCTTGACCTTCTTCTAAAATTTCTGCTTCAACTTCTCCCGTTTCTTCATCTCTAGCAATGGTACCTAATGGAACTTCGATAATAATATCTTCTCCATCATGGCCAGTACATTTATTTTTATCTCCATTGCGGCCATCTTTTGCAATAATATTTTTGTGATAACGCAAATGCAAAAGCGTCCATAATTGTCTATTACCTCTTAAGATAATATGACCACCTCTGCCTCCATCTCCACCATCCGGACCAGCTTGCGCATTAAATTTAGTACGGGCCATGTGTGCGCTTCCAGCGCCACCTTTTCCCGAATGACAAAATACACGGATATAATCTACAAAGTTTGCTTTTTCCACTAGGCTGGTAAGAGATATTGCTCTATTTCTTTTTTAATCAATTCAAATGTAGCCTCAATAGTTCCATTACCTACAAGACGCACTAATTTTCCTAAGCTATCATAATAACTAGCTACTGGTGCTGTTTTTTCATAATACTCACGGATACGTTTACTAATTACTTCTTCATTGTCATCACTTCTACCAGATGTAATGCCACGCTCTACCAATCGTCTTACTAATTCCTCTTCTGGTACTTCTAAAGAAATAACTAATTTAATAGGTGCTGCTTTAAAATCTAATAATTTGTCTAGCGCTTCAGCTTGAGCCTTAGTTCTAGGGAAACCGTCAAAAATGAATCCACGTGTTTTTGGTGTTTCATCAATTTTTGAACTGATCATTCCTATTACCACTTCATCAGGAACCAATAAACCTTGGTCCATAAATTTTTTTGCTTCAAGTCCAAGCGTTGTTTCACTACTTACTTCATGACGCAATAAATCGCCTGTTGAAATGTGTTGCAATTGATAACGTTCAATGATGTTGCTCGACTGTGTGCCTTTACCACAACCTGGAGGGCCAAATAAAATTAAATTAAACATAGTGCTTAGTTATTACTTACAAAAGTACAAAAATATAAGCGCTCTTGAGTGAGAAATTATTTTAAAAAAATGTTCGATTTAATTAAAAACTGCCTGAAAAAGTCAAAAAAAAATTTCAGAAAAATAACTGCAGCTTCTATCCAATTTTTATTTTATTTTAATTTCTATTAATCACAATCTTCTGAAAGCATTGTATATACTACGTTTCAGAGCATAAAAAAAAGTCCGACCAGTTGCGTTGGGTGTCGGACTTTTATGAGGATGGGTTAGTAAGTACAATCCTTACACAATATTAGAAAAAAAATCACTAAAAAAAATATTTTTCTATGTTTTTTTTAAATGTTGAAAACCTGTTGACAACCAAAAAACGCACTCACCTCAAATTAGATTACCAATCTTTTTCTTTTTTAATTGGTTGTGCTCGCTCTTGTCTTTTCTTATCCTGTAGTTTTTTTTCTTCTTGCATTAATGCTTGCAACAATTGTTCTGCTTGTTGTTTTGATAATTTACTTGGTTGTTGCGATGGATTATTTTTTTCTTCTTGATTCTTTTCATCTTTTGGTTGCTCTTGCTTTTGCTGTTGATCTTTTTGATCGTTCTTATTGTCCTTATTATCCTTCTTTTGTTGATCTTGCTTTTTGTTTTGCTTATCCTTCTGCTTATTGTTGTCTTCTTTCTTTTTCATGGCTAAAGCATAGGATAAATTGTATTTAGCATCTTGATCATCTGCATTTAACTTCAATGCATTTTTATAATATGTAATAGCCTCTTCCCATTTCTTCTCATCCATATAAGTATTGCCCATATTGTATTGTGCATTACTTTTTGCTTGTTTATCTGCACTCCATTTAGTGGCTTGATCAAATTCCTTTCTAGCGGCTTCTTTATTTTTTTGACCATACAAACTATTGCCATTATTAAAATGAGCAGTGCTGTTTTTTTGATTCAATTGGAGCGCCTTTTGGTAAGATTGCGATGCTTCTTTATACTTTTTTTCTTTGTATAAGGCATTCGCTTTTTTTAGTAGTTTATTTTCTTGCCCATATAATGAAGGGTTACAAACCCACAAGCACAATAGTAATACAGGCAGCGTTTTAGGTAATTTGTTAGTCGTCATTTTTAGTAACATAGCAACTATTAACAACAATAAAGCAATGGCTAATGGTATTTGAAAATAATTGGTATAATCGGTATACAAAACACTTTCAAATTCTGTTGTTGTCATTTGATCAATCTTAGCAGCTATTGTTTTCAGCGATTCATCCATATTGTCGATTGCACTATAGGTTCCATTTGTTTGAAGAGCTATTGTTTCTAAGGCAGCTCTATTTAGCTTAGAAATTACTTCATTGCCTTCTGCATCAATTTTATTTGCTTGGGTATTAGGATCAAAAATAGCTGCACCCTTTTCAGAACCTACACCAACTGTTTGAATGCTAATACCCGCCTCTTTAGTCTTCTCTATGGCACTAGCAGATTGTTCATCATGATCTTCTCCATCAGAAATAAGGATGATGGTTTTACTATTTCTATTTTTACCGCTAAGCGAAGAGCAAGCTAAATTAATAGCCGCACCTACTTCGGTACCTTGTGTAGGTACCATATCTGGACTAACCGCTTGCAACATCATTTTTAATGCCGCATGATCACTTGTGATAGGCACCTGCAAATAGGCATTGCCTGCAAAAACAATTAAGCCTACTCTGTCATTCTCTACTTTATCCAATAATTTATTTACAAACAGCTTTGCTCTCGAAAGTCGATCGGGTTGTAAATCTTTGGCCCACATGCTTTTACTCACATCCAAAGCTATCATAATATCAACCCCTTTTCGTTTTGCGGTAGCATTGCCACTTCCTTTTTGCCAATTAGCTAGGGCTAGAATTAAAAAAAATAGAGCTCCAATAAATAATAGCGTTTTTGCTTTAAAACGATTTGGGATATAGCCCAAAAATTGTTGCATAACTACATTTCTATTGCCCAATTTGTCAATAGTGCTTCGCTGCCACTTTAAAAATAAATATAAACTAAGCAATAAAATGGGAATACTCACTAAGAGCCATAGGTATACTACATGTTCAAATCGGTACATACGCTACATTAAAAATTAGAAAACAAATTTAATAAAGCAAAAGATAGTGTTTATCAATCAAAGACCACTAAAATACAAATTTTAACACCCTTTTTACGATTAAGCCCTGTTGATAATTAAAAGCCGGCAATTACTTTTTTTGCCCATTACTATCCTGTAGATTTGTACTTATGCAACCTTATTTAGACGATTTAAACGAGCAACAAAAAGAAGCAGTACTTCATATTAATGGTCCTTTGATGATTGTGGCGGGAGCAGGTAGCGGAAAAACTAAAGTACTTACCACTCGTATCGCTCATCTTATGCAGCAAGGGATAGACCCCTTTAATATATTGGCGCTTACGTTTACTAATAAGGCAGCTACGGAAATGAAAGAACGTATCGAACGTATTTTGGGCAATAACAACGCTCGTAATTTATACATCGGTACTTTCCATGCTGTATTTGCAAAAATTCTAAGAGCCGAGGCAACAAAAATTGGCTATCCAAGCAATTTTACTATTTACGATACCGATGATGCTAAGTCTATTATCAAAGAAATAGTGAAAGATCTCAATTTAGATGATAAAATATACAAACCGGCATTTGTTTATAATCGTATTTCTGCAGCAAAAAATAGTTTATTAAATGCAGCCGCTTATATTAATGATAGTGTTATTCAACAAGAAGATGCTAGAGGCAATCGTCCTATGATAGGCAGCATTTATGAGCGATATGAAAATAAATGTTTCAGAAATGGAGCTATGGATTTTGATGATTTACTCTTTAAAATGTTTAACATTCTTCATGCTGTACCTGAAGTATTAGCCAAATACCAGCATCGATTTAAGTATATTCTTATTGATGAGTATCAAGATACAAATGTGGCGCAGTATCAAATTATAAAAATGCTGGGGGCCGTTAATGAAAATATTTGTGTAGTAGGTGACGATGCGCAAAGTATTTATTCTTTCCGAGGTGCAACCGTAAAAAATATTTTACAGTTCGAGAAAGACTACGAAGACACTAAAATTATTAAACTAGAGCAAAACTATCGCAGTTCAAAATCTATTTTAGAAGTTGCTAACACCATCATCAGCAACAATAAAAATCAAATCAAAAAATCGCTTTGGACAGATAATGAACATGGTGAAAAAATAAAGGTAGTAAGAACACTTACCGATAATGACGAAGGGCGATTTGTAGCGGATACCATTACCGAACTGAAACTCCGAAACCACTACGACAATAAAGATTTTGCGATTTTATACAGAACCAATGCTCAAAGTAGATCCTTTGAGGAAAGCTTGAGAAAAATGAATATCCCCTATAAATTATATGGTGGCGTTTCCTTTTATCAGCGTAAAGAGATTAAAGACCTATTGGCTTATCTCCGTATAGTAGTTAATC
>Ga0222712_10000162_pt1 | contig 94791 bp, 92 predicted proteins | sample C33_657DmetaG_FD_165043 | JGI IMG/M metagenome (GOLD analysis project Ga0222712, IMG submission 165043) | Estuarine water microbial communities from San Francisco Bay, California, United States - C33_657D | ecosystem: Environmental > Aquatic > Marine > Unclassified | place: USA: California... | reverse complement strand
TAATGGAGGAGACTATGATTTCTACACAATGGATAACATTTTGGATGAAATGCTTGTGAAACAACAAGAGAAAGAAATCAAAGCACAAAAGCGTAAAGAACTGATTGAATCTCTCACACCAGAGCAAAGAGAACTGCTGGGGGTGTGACAGTTGACCTAGTGGCACACACCCCCTTGTGCTGCCTTCCCATTCGTGCCATACTACGTTCATCAGCAAACAACCACGATGCAAAACAAGCACCAAGAGCACCCCGAAGATACCATCCTCACGGGTGATTTGACCGTGCTCGACTGGTTCGTGACACCTGGCACCCTGAGCGTTAAGATTGACGGAGCACCCGCAATCGTGTGGGGGATTGATCCTGCGACTGGTACGTTCTTCGTGGGTACAAAAGCAGTATTCAACAAAAAGAAGATTCGTATTGCACACTCTCACGATGAGATTGACCAACACTATGAAGGCAACGTTGCAGACATTCTGCACACTTGCTTTGACATTCTGCCCCGTACTGAGACAATCTATCAGGCAGAGTTCATCGGGTTTGGTGGATCTGATGAGTACACTTCCAACCTGATTACGTATCAGTTCCCTGAGATTGTCACTCAAACTATTATCATCGCTCCGCATACTTGCTATTATGCTGAGAATGATCTGCGTGAGGCAGTAGCGTATCCTGATCGTGCAACTTGGAATGATACTGAAACGGTCAAGTTTGTGAAACCTGATGCCTACATTCTGCACGGTCAAGAATCGTTCGCTGATGTAGAAGAAGTGTGCAACTTTGCCCGCCAGATGGCAACCACCTGCCAGTTCGTTTCTAACACCGAAGCGGCAAAGATTAAAGTTGCCATTAACGCTTGCATCCGTGAGCAACGTGAGATCGAAGATGATGCATTTGGATGTGATCCTAACCTGATTCGTTTGTGGAAACTGGTTAAATCTATCAAAGAGGATTGCCTATTCCTGTGCCGCAACAATGGTCCCGCAGCATACATCAAACAGGACCGAATTGATGCGGAAGGTTACACAATGACCAATGAGTTTGGTATGTTCAAACTGGTGAAGCGTGAAGTGTTCTCCTACCACAACTTCACCAGCGGACGCTTTCAGTGTACCAGTGCCTGAACCGTCCACCTGAACCCGCAGGGGGGCACTGCTGCCCCCTATACTGATCTCAGTTCACAAGCGAACCCAATGCCTAACACCGCTACCCTGATTGCCATCGGTGAAATGATCGTTAATGCATCTGAGACGTTGCCTGCAACCACCAATGCAAACATCCGCATTATGCAGGGTGAGAAGTGTGGCGCTGAGATTCTACGTCTGATCGTTCGTGATAACTTAGGTGGCGCTGCCAATGTTATCACCAATGCCCTTTGGGTCACTCGCTGAACTGGCACAGGGGGGACTGAGATCCCCCCACCAACCCCCTATACTGACTTCAGTTCAAACGAAACCAATGCAACGCCTTGACGTGATTTGCCCCTCCGCTCCTTGGGAGAACACTACCACCGATGAGGATCGTGCCTGGGATCTGTGCCTGTCACTCTCTGAGGAATACGGTTACGCTCAGGTTCGCCAGAACGGTATGATCATCGGTGACTACACTGACGGTCGCTGAATGATACAAAAGGGGGAGCACATACGCTCCCTTTTTTTATACTTTTTCTTTTTTTTTATTTCAAGGCTGCCCCCGTGACGACCTTTTTCGTCATCAGGGCTACCCCGCCCCTCCTTCGCTTGTGACCTTAGTATAAGGCCGCGGCAACCCCATACAACCCCCAGTGTGCCACTTTCTGAACTGGCACCCTACCCCCACCATCCTGCCCACTGCTGCCTCTATACTGATCTCATCAGCAACGGACCCCGTGCAGACCCTCAAAGCAACCGCCATCGCCCTGCTAGTCATCACACTGGCAACCGCTGGTTACTTTGCTCTGCTTCGCAATGGCAATGCCCGCATCGAAGCGAAGTGCCAGGCATCAGGTGGGCAGGTGCTTGTGACACCTGGTCAAGTGTCCAAATGCCTCCTGCCCGCTGCCCGCTGACCCCTTATACTGATCTCAGTTCACACAACACCGATGAGCACCGCAACCCGCCTCACCGCAAACCAGGCAAAGAGCGCCATCTACGATCTGGCGGATGACTTCTCATGGGAAACCGTTGCTAAGGAGATGGTCGCCCGCATGAGTGGTGATGAGGCACGGGACTTCCTCGAGGACTTCCAGCGCCTCTATGCCGACTGAGGCACTGGCACAAGGGGGGCACAGACCCCCCACCCCGACCCGCTACAATACTCTCACACGCAACCGATCCGATGCGAATCGAAGTCCGTTACCAGACCCCCTACAACGCTTGTGAGTGGCGGTCGCAGTGGTTCCCCACGCTGGCAGAGGCAGAGCGTATGGTAGAGTTCTACCGCTCCTGCGGATCGCCCTCTCACATCGCCCCCAGCAGCATGGCACAGTTCGCTCACCTGATTCCCGACTGATGATCACCGCAGCATTCTTCCTGATCGGTTACACTATGGGAGCAGGGCACATCCTGCTCCTGCAACGTATCCTCCGCCACCGATGATCAACACCCTGACCCGCTCACGATCCCCTGAGTTTCACCGCGCCACAATGCTCCGCCTGACAATCGCCGCGCTGCTACTCTGGGGGTTCTGGGGTCCACTGTACCCCGTCCGTAGTGTGACAGCAGACGTACTGTCCACTACCGCCGACCTCCTGCGTCGCTGACCCCTTATACTGATCTCAGTTCACAAGCGAACCGATGACCCGCACCAACGTCCTGCCCAACGACCTCTGCTCCATCACCCTGACTGAGGCACAGTGGAGCACCATCCGCACCGCCGTGCTCTGCCTGGCAGTCGATTGCCGCGTTGCTGGTAAGGGTGCTGACGCAGACTACTACCTGAACGCCTACAACATCCTGCGGGATGCGATGGGGATGGACGCCTGAGGCACTGGCACACGGGGGGTTCCACCCCCCTACCCTGACCCCTTATACTGATCTCAGTTCACACCCGAACCCCAATGACCGTCACTCTCACCGCTTCCTACCGCGACATGCTTGCCGCTGACACTGTAAGCAAGATCGACGAACTCCAGGAGGAGAACTACTCCCTGGAGGACATGCTGGAGTTCATTGATACCTACAATGAGAATGATTTTATCGCATACTATGAGGAGTATGTGCGTTGTGGTGAAGCAATCGGTTACGATGCTGTTGATGCTCTGATCGATGAAATGGGGTGCGTTTCTGACATTGAAGATTGTGATGAGCGTTTCCAAGGTTGGTATGAAAGTGAGGCAGATTTCGCTGAGCAGTTCTACTCTGATCTCTACGATGTCCCCTGTGCTCTGGTGATAGATTGGCAGGCAACCTACGATTCCTCCCTGCGTTACGATTTCACCTGCTGCGAGAAGTCCTACCGTCAGGTGGCAGTGTTTCGGGACTGCTGAGGGACAGTTGAGGGGGTGGCACACTGCTGCCCCCACTGCCCCCACTCCTGCCCTTATACTGATCTCAGTTCACACCCGAACCACCAATGGCAACCGCAACCTACCAGACCAACCTCACCGACCGCACCTACAACGGTTGGACTAACTACGAAACCTGGAACGTTGTGCTCTGGATTGAGAATGATGAGAGCATCTACAACTTCATTCAAGAGAATGACATTTGCTGCTATGAAGAACTGCTGGAAGCATTCTATGATCACGGCAGCATTCAGACCCCTGATGGTGTGATGTGGAACGACCCTAAGATCAACCGCGCTGAGATCAACGGCGACGTGTTCGATTCCTAAACTGGCACAAGGGGGGCACCAACCCCCCATCCTGACCCCTTATACTGATCTCAGTTCAAACGAAACCGATGACCGCTGACCTTGCTGCCTCCCTGCTCAACCGTGCCGCTAACGGTGCCGAACTGCTGAGCATCCTGGATACGATCGCCAACGACATTGCAGACGCCAACATCGCTGACTGCGCCGCCCATTATGCTCGCATCAGTGCCCAACCTACCCTGAGCGAAGTCCAGTTCTGATAGTGGCACAACGGAGGGGGATGACCCTTCCCTTTTGCCTCTATACTGATCTCAGTTCAAACGACCACTATGTGCCCAATCGACGCCTTTGAGATCCACCTGCAACTGTGTGAGGATCTCTACGATCTGGCAAACGCCATCGCCGCTGAGATGTATGGTTGCGATCTGCACCGCCTGGACCCCTCTGAGATCGAATGGTACAATGAGCGGGTGACCGCCGACAATCTGGAGGAGATGGCAAACGACCTTGCCGCTGCCGCTTGGCAGTCCTACTGATCTGCTACAATACTCTCAGTTCACAAGCAACCGACCCGTGTTCATCACCAACGACACTGCTGCCAACGACCCCGCCTGCCAGGCAGCGATGAAAGCATACGCCGCCCAACTCAAGCGGGAGGAGGAGCGCCGCCAGCAGATCCTGGCAGGCACCTACATCCCCTGCCCTGTCCAATCTACGGTCTGGCACATCAGCGACCGCGACTGACCCCACCGACCGACTAGGATACTCTCAGTTCAAACGAAACCAATGACCACCACTCAGAACCTCCGCTCCCTGATCGCTCACACCCTGACTGAGATCGACCGTGAGTTTCACGGTTGGACCTTTACCGCTGATGACTTCGCTGGTGAGTCGATCCACGATCTGCGGGAGTTCTGCTACCGCCACCACTCCCCCATCGTTCGGGCACTGCCCACGACGGTGATGATCTGAGGGGTCCGCCCCTTTATCTGCTACAATACTCTCAGTTCACAAGCAACCGACCGATGACCCGCCCCAACCTGGAAACCGAACTGATCAACGCCCTGAATGATCTCACCCCAGCAGAGCGCCAGGCATTGGCCGCGGCAACCCCTGCCGACTGGGCTGAGGCAGGTGCTGAAGTTCTGAATGACCCCACCTTCTGGGGTGAGATCGCTGCCGCTTTTGCTGAGGGTTTCACACGCGGTTTTGAGAATCGCCGCTGATCTGACCCGCTGATCTGCTACAATACTCTCAGTTCAAACGACCCCAGACCGATGACCGAAGCATACGCGATCTTCACCACTGGCACCGACTACTACGACCGCCCCGAACTGTTCGGACTCTATGTTTCCGCTGAGAAGGCAGAGGCAGAGGCAGCGGTGCTCCGCGAGCGCCTGGAGGATCCCGACTGTGCAGAATTCGAAGGGCAGCGCCTCTACGATCAGGTGACCGTGACCTACGTTCCGATCCGCTGAGATCCGATGGGGGGTTGACCGATCGCCCCCCTACCCTCTACAATTCTCTCAGTTCACAACCCGAACCGATGAACGACACCTTCGCTCAGATCCTCTGGAACGCCACCAACCCTGAGACTGGTACGATCCGATTCTCCACCGCCGCTCAGGCAGCAAAGGAACATGGTCTGTGGGATGACTTCCGCAGCGACTATGCCACCCTCTCTCAGTTCGGCGGTGTTGATACTGGTGAGTTCCTGGAGTGGTTGGGGTATTGACCCCTGCCCCCTGATGCCTTACAATTCTCTCAGTTCACACCCCACCGATCATGGCAATCTACTCCGCCTGCTCCAACCTTGAAACCCGCGAAACCATGTGGGTTGCACGCAAGACTGATGACGCCCCCCAGTACACGTTCGCTGGTCAGATCAACCCCGTAGAGGGTTGGTGGTTGGCAGGTGTCTCCGCCGATCGCTACGCTTCGGACGTGGTGGCACCCCAGTGGGAGGGGTGACCCCCCATCCTAGCACACGGGCAGTGGGTGCGTGGGATGCAGGTCCCCCGCCGCCCGCCCCGTGCGGTCGCGGCGCGTGATGGGGGGTTGTTATAAAAACCCCTAACTACCCTAACCTACAAAGTGTTACGGACGCGAGAGAAATATCAGACTCATTAAACATCGAAAATCAAAAAATTTTTCGCCAATAAAAAGTTCTCATAAGGTTGATATATAAAAAATAAAAAAATATCAAAAGAATGAGAAAAAAATCCGGAGAAGAAAAACGCCCCATAGAAGTCGATCCGATCAGTGGGGAGTATTCGATTAAACTACCAGAATGGATGGTCAATGAGCTTTCGTGGTACGAGGATACTGAGATTACGTTTACCTTAGAGGGTAGTGAACTTATACTTTCAGAATCCGAATGAAAAAATATGATATCTATGTAAAAGATAGATGTATCTTTCATTCAGTAACTGAAAGTGAATTCAAAACGACATGGAGCACTTTGAATATTATGGTCGGAATTATGAAGACTGAATACTGTTCAGAGGACCTCCATTACAAAGAAGTAGTTGATTGACAATCACTACATAATACTGTATGATATGACTGAAAATTAATCAAGTTATGACAAAAGGATTTACTGTAAAGGCAAAGAGTCCAGTAGTCACCAAAGAACCTGAATGGGACTACGACAAGGCAAGAGAAATGGTACGTGGAAAGACAATTGTATTTTGTCTTCCTGGACGTGGTGTTTCCTATACATATCTGAAAAACTTTGTACAACTTTGTTTTGATCTTGTACAAGCAGGTGCAAGTATTCAGATCTCACAAGATTATAGTTCAATGGTGAACTTTGCACGTTGTAAGTGTCTGGGTGCAAATGTTCTGCGCGGTCCTGATCAAAAGCCTTGGGATGGAAAACTGAATTATGATTGGCAACTGTGGATTGATAGTGATATCGTCTTTAACAGTGAAAAGTTCTGGCAACTCGTTCTGATGGATCAAGACATTGCCGCTGGTTGGTATTGTACCGAAGATGGTATGACCACCTCAGTTGCACACTGGTTGGATGAAGATGATTTCAGAGGCAATGGTGGTGTCATGAATCACGAAACTCTGGAAAGCATTCAGAAGCGTCGGAAACCATTTACTGTTGATTACACTGGATTTGGTTGGGTTCTGATCAAGAACGGTGTGTTTGAGCACGAAGAGATGAAGTATCCTTGGTTTGCACCGAAGATGCAGGTCTTTGAATCTGGTGAAGTTCAAGACATGTGTGGAGAAGATGTATCCTTCTGTTTGGATGCAAAAGAAGCAGGATTTGAAATCTGGTGCGATCCTCGCATTCGCGTCGGTCACGAAAAGTCACGTATTATCTAAGATGGCACAAGAGCGGTATAATATTCTCTGTAACGGTCGGAAAATATACCAAAACCTTACAGAGGAAGAATACTTCGATACTATGGAGGATCTGTCCCAACAGTTTTATGAGACAGGTTCTCCAAGTCCAAGCGAACTTGAAACTGAAATTTATTTGGAGAATTAAACAATGGCTGCAAAATCCAGTGGTGGTCTCAACAAAAGAACGTCTTATATTCCTGGACCTCCTAAAAAGTCTCGCCAAGGCGATGGCATGGGAACCAAATATGCCGCGTCTTCTCGCAATGGAGCACGTAAAAAGTATAGAGGACAAGGTAAAGGATAATGGCATATTTAAACCATAGTCTTCCTGATTGGTCTTGTTATATTCGTAATGAATTCTTATTCAACCATAAAAAGGGACATGGTGAAGTAACCAAATGTGATGTACATTCGGTCGCAAGTATTGAGAAAAGAGTTCCTCTATTTGAGGCATTTCTTGAAAATGGCGTGAATTGGACTCGGCGTCCTCTTCACGCTTTTTGCTGGAAACCCGATGCTGCAATCGAACCTCTTGAAGATATTATGTATTGGGATTGCTTTTCACCATATATTGATGTGCAAAAACGTGCTCGTCTTGCTGGATTACAGGCAGAATTGATTCGTCCAGATGGAAAAAAGGTTCTTGGAACCTATATGTTCACTCTTGATTGGTCATGGGAGAACAAAGGAGTTCCAGATCTTAATTTTTCAGAAACTCCTGAGCATAAATGTGCTCATTTGTTCAAAGTTGAGACTGGAAATTACTATGCTTATCCAAATAATCGCATTATTTGGTATGATAATGCCTGGACTTTTAATCGAATTAATAAAAATCCTGGATATGAGATTGATTTAACGACATATTCGGTCGAAAATAAGAGAAAACTTGAAACTTCCGACCATTATATGTACGAAATTACAGATTTGGATCAGAAATAAATAAATTTTTTAATCAAACTGAGTTGAAACAATATTCGATGGGCAAGCACCTGCTCCTAGAGGTGTATGATGTGGATTTTGAAGCGATTAATGACGTAGAATCGCTTCAAAATGCAATGATTAGAGGTATTAATCGTGCCAAAATGACGATTTTGAACACTTTTTCACATTGTTTCATACCACAAGGGTGTACAGTCGTCATTGCACTTGCAGAAAGTCACGTTTCTTGCCACACTTGGCCAGAAAATGGGTGTTTGGCAGTAGATGTGTACACTTGTGGAGATGGAAACCCACGACTAATTGCTCTTGAAATCTTAAAATATCTCAATTCAGACTCATATTCACTTCGTGAAGTCGATCGTTAAATAGACATAAGGAGATAGCAACCTCCTTTATAAAAGTTCTGTTTTATTCATTAAAACAGGAGCTAAAATGTCGAATTTACCAGTCGATAGAGACTCAAACTACATGTATCAGATGTGGGGAACCACTAGACTTACAAGTGATTATGGTAGTTTAGAGGAAAAAAGGGTGATTCAAGAGGTCATACACGATCTTGCACCTAGACATGATTTAAAAAAACAAGAAGAATTGCATGAAAAGATTCGTAATGATGAAGATTATGATGATTGGGAGTATGGAACAGAGCCAACATATGGAATTCCTTGGAAATAGCGAATAAATAATCTGAGAAAATCTATATCTCAATGGCAGTTACAAGAATATCCAGAGGATATAAAGATATTAGTCTTTCTTTTGATCCACATCCTGTGACAAAAGATTTACCTACTTTGACGAATGAGAGAGCAATTTCAAGATCTGTCCGTAATTTGGTTGAAACTAACTTGACGGAAAGATTTTTTAATCCCTTTCTCGGATCGAATGTACGTAGATCTTTATTCGAATTTATTGATTATGGTACTGCATCTGCAATCCAAGATCAAATTGTAACTACCATTGAGAACTTTGAACCAAGGGTTAATAATGTTCGGGTTGAGGTAGAACCAAGACCTGATGAAAATACTTTTGAAGTGGCAGTTTTTTTTGATATTATTGGAGAAACTTTAAGACAACAATTTTCATTCTTATTAGAGGCAACAAGATAAAATGCCTTTTACACAGTTTACGAATCTAGATTTCGATCAAATTAAGACTCAAATCAAGAGTTATCTCCGTGCAAATTCAAATTTCACGGATTTTGATTTTGAGGGATCAAACTTTTCTGTGTTGATTGACACGTTAGCGTATAACACGTATATTACGGCATTCAACTCTAATATGATCGTGAATGAATCCTTCTTGGATTCTGCCGTTTTAAGAGAAAACGTTGTTTCGCTAGCAAGAAATATTGGTTACGTACCACGTTCCAGAAGCGCCGCTAGGGCGTCTATTACGTTTGATGTACCAACTAATACCTCCAGTCCTTTCATCACTCTACAAGCGGGTCTGGTGTGTGTTGGCGTATCAGATGACACTTCATATAGATTCTCAATTTCTGAGGATATTACTACAACAGTAAAGGATGGAATTGCAAGATTTGGATCTTCTTCATCTCCTATCTTAGTCTATCAAGGAACATACCTGACCAAACAATGGGTAGTTGATGGATCCCAAGATCAAAGATTTATTTTAGAAAATTCTGGAATTGATACTTCCAGAATTGTTGTGTATGTAAGAGGTATCAATGATAGTGGATTAGGAAGAGAATATTTCAAAGTTGATAATATTTTAAATATTGATAAGAATTCTGAAATTTATTTAATACAAGAAGTTCAGGATGAGAAGTATGAACTTCTTTTTGGTGATGGATATTTTGGCAAAAAACTTGAAAATAATGCAGTAATCACTGCACGATATATTGTGACAGAGGGAGTGGACGGAAATGGAGCGTCTTCTTTTGCATTTCAAGGAAATTTTGTTGACGCATCTGGTGTAAAAGTTATTCCATCAAGACGCATTAGTATTAATACGATTGATAGGGCTAGAAATGGTGGGGACATAGAACCCATTTCATCCGTAAAATATTTTGCGCCTAGACTATACTCATCACAATATAGAGCAGTTACTTCAAGAGACTATGAGGCGATTATACAATCAATATATTCAAATACAGAATCTGTCGCTGTTGTTGGTGGAGAAGAACTAAGTCCACCAGAATTTGGAACAGTTCAGATTAGTATTAAACCAAAAAATGGTACATATGTTTCAGATTTTGATAAGCAAAATATTCTTTCAAAATTGAAGCAGTATTCGATTGCAGGAATTAATCAAAAGATAGTCGATCTTAAAATTCTTTATGTCGAAATTGATAGTTCCATTTACTATAATGCAAATCAAGTTTCGAATGTTAACGAGTTAAGGACTCTGATTATCAATTCATTAACTGATTACTCTAAAAATATTGACATTAATAGATTTGGTGGAAGATTCAAGTATAGCAAAATAGTTCAATTGATTGATAGGGTTGATTCTGCAATCACTTCTAATATTACAAAGGTTAAGATTAGAAGAGATATGAAGGCACTGGTGAATCAATTTGCCCAGTATGAATTATGTTTCGGCAATCGTTTTCATATTAACCCACAAGGATATAATATAAAGAGTACAGGATTTACCGTACAAGGTTCTGATGATATTGTTTACTTTACAGACGTTCCAAATAAAGATGCAAACGGCAATCTAGATGGAAGTGGTAAAGGTGTCTTGGCGGTAATTAGACAAACTGATAGAGGTCAAAGTCAGGTTATTTTAAAATCTATCGGAACAGTTGATTACACTAATGGGGAAATATTAGTCAATACTATTAATATTACTTCAACAGTTGCTGAAAATGATATCATTGAAGTTCAGGCATTCCCAGATTCAAATGATGTTATCGGTCTAAAAGATTTGTATTTAAGTTTTAATGTTTCCACCAGCAAGATAAATATGCTTAAGGATGTTATTGCCTCCGGAGAGGATATCTCTGGGGTTACTTTTACAAGAGATTACTACACTTCAAGCTATTCTAACGGAGCAATCGAGAGGGAATAAAATATGTCGAATTTTGAGAAGAGAGTACAAATCAATAAAATTATTGAGAGTCAACTTCCAGAATTTTTAGTTTCTGATTTTCCAAAGGCAGTAGAATTTTTAAGACAATACTACATTTCTGAGGAATTTCAAGGTGGTAATGTAGATCTTGCTGATAACCTAGATCAGTACCTGAAACTTGATAATCTAGTTCCAGAAGTTATTGTAGGCGAAACAAAACTAACTTCTAATATTTCAGCATCTGCTGGAATTGTTACTGTTACATCAACAAAAGGATTTCCATCTGAGTATGGACTTCTGAAAATCGATAATGAAATTATTACCTACACTGGTATAACCACAAATACTTTTACTGGTTGTATTCGTGGATTTAGTGGAGTTACTGGATATAATTATCTGTCTAAGTTTGATATAGATGATGGATCAAACAAAAAATCTTTGGTATTTGAGGACACTGATTCTTCGAGTCATACATCTGGATCTACCGTTAAGAATCTAAGTGTTTTATTCTTACAAGAATTTTACAAGAAGTTAAAATATACCTTTACGCCAGGACTAGAAAATAATGATTTTGTTTCCGATTTAGATGTAGGAAATTTTATTAAACATGCAAGAGATTTTTACCAGTCAAAAGGAATTGAAGAATCGGTAAAAATTCTGTTTAAAGTTCTTTATGGTGTAAATGCGGATGTCATCGACTTAGAAAGTAGATTAATTAAACCATCATCTGCAAACTACATACGCAGAGAAATCGTTACTGCTAAAAATATTTCTGGCGATCCCCTCAAATTAGAAGGACAAACTATATTCAAGTCTAGTGATATCAATACAAATGCTGCGGTATCAAACGTAGAAATTTTAACAAGAGATAATGAAACTTTCTATAAATTAGAACTTTTTGTCGGATATGATGAAAAAGATTTAATTAATGGAACTTTCACAGTTCCTGGAAAAACAAAAGTACTTGAAAATGTTTCAATTGGATCTTCAATAATTTCAGTCGATTCAACCATTGGTTTCTCAGAGTCTGGAACTTTAAACTTAATTAGTAGTGGAAACTCTATAAAGTATACTTCGAAATCAGTCAATCAGTTCTTTGGATGTTCTGGAGTTGTTTCATTAATTCCTCTTGGATCTGATCTCAGATCTGATGAAACAATATATGGTTATGAAAATGGAAATATCAACAAAAGAGTTGATCTAAGAATTACTGGTGTTATTTCTGATCTTGTATCTGTTGATGATAGTTTATTAATAGATGAGGGTGAAGAGATTTTAGTAAGAAATCTTGGAAATATTATTGAAAATCCACCAAATGGAGAAAAAACATATAAAGAAGTATTTGCAAATACTTGGATCTACAACACAAGTACTAGATATCAAGTAAGATCTATTGTAGGGTCAACTTTCACATTATACAGTTATATTGATAAATCTAGTCTTAGTGTAGGTGATAATGTTGATATTTTAGTCAGATCTAGTAATACAGTTGTTTTTAGTAATGCAACAGTAACTAGTATCAATACTGCTGTAAATCAAATTATTTTAAGTGGAATAACTGGATTTACTCCCCAACCTCTGGTTGAATATGATATAAGAAGAAAAATAAAGAAATCTAGTAGTTTAAACGTAAATATTGATGCTGGAAATAATTCTTATATTTCAAATGTACTGAATCTATATACCGACAAAGAATATGGATATGTTGTTTCCAATTCTTTACCATCATATCAAATTAATGACGAATTAATTGAATCTTCCATACCAAATGGTTCTACATTGTATCTTTCTGGTTCAAATGATGATCGTAAAGCATACTCTAGTATAAAATTTCCACAAAATGTTAGATTCATTGATGGAGATATTGTAATATATACTTCTTCTCAACCTTTGAATGGGTTAACTTCTGGATCAAAATATTATGTAAGATTACTTCAACCCAATGAGATAAGATTATATGAATCAAGATCACTATTGGATGCGGTAAACTTAACTGATATCAGTGGAAACGTTATAGTTCCATATCTATTTTTTGGAAATACACAGAGTTTAAATACATCCAGTCACAGATTTACATTAGCAAAGCAAGAAAATAGAAATATATCAGCAAATAAAATATTAAGAAAGTTTCCACTACAATCCACAAAAATTAATAATAGTGAACCAGTAAAAAGATCTATTGAAACAATTTCTGGTGGAATAGGAGTTTTAATCGACGGTGTTGAAATTACAAATCCAGAATCAATAGAAAAAATATATTATGGACCACTAAAACAATTTGACGTTCTTAATAGTGGAAATAATTATGATATTGTCAATCCTCCCAAAATTGTAATATCAACGGGTGCTGGCACAACCGCTTTGGTTGAACCAGTAATCAATGGAAATGTTAAAAATGTTTTTGTTGATGTTCAAGATTTTGATGTTGATGATGTTGTATCAATATCTTTAACAGGAGCAAATGGATCTGGTTGTATTTTAGAACCAGTCATAGGTGAAAGGTTTAGAGAAGTTGAATTTGATAGTAGGTCACTTAATGTAGGTGGTGGAGTAGATATTAGTGATGAGACTATTACATTTTTGAAACCACATAATTTTTATGATGGCGAACCTATCATTTATAATCAGAATGGAAATCCTGCAATATTGACAGGAAGTTTCCAAGATATATCAAATACTGTAACTGGATCATTGGTCACTAATGACCAATACATTGCAAAATTTGTTAACACAAGAACGATTAGACTTTTTAACAACATAAATGATTTTAATGCTGGAATTAATACTGTTGGATTCTCAACATTAACTACATTCGGAGGAATTCATAAATTTAGAACTTTACCTAGAAGGACACTAAGATCGGTAAAAGTTTTAAATGGAGGATCCGGATACACTTATAGGAAATTAAGAGTCAAACCAACTGGAATATCCACAGATTATAGTACTGTTAATTATGAAAACCATGGATTTTCTACAGGAGAAGTCATCCACTATTCGACAACAGGTACAGCAATTGTGGGTCTATCTACCCTTAATAGTTATTCTGTTGATGTAGTTAATACTGATAGTTTTAAACTTATTAATGTTGGAATTGGTGCAACATTCCAAGATGACCTTGCCAAAAATAAACACGTTTCCTTACAATCAACAGGATCTGGATATCATATTTTTGAATATCCACCTATTACAATAACGGCAAACGTTTCTTACGGATCAACTTTTACAGGTTCTTTTAATTTTACTCCAATAGTTACTGGAAGCATCGTTGATGCATACCTATATGAAAGTGGATCTGGATATGGATCAACTACTTTAAATCTACACAAAAAACCAACAGTTACAGTCAAAAATGGAAAAAATGCCGAACTAAAACCAATCATATCTAATGGTAGAGTAATAGAAGTACAAATATTAAGTTCTGGATATGATTATTACTCCATACCTGAAATTTCTGTTCAGGGAAACGGGTCTGGTGCGATTATTAGACCAGTTATTTCAAATGGATTAATTGTTGATGCGATTGTATTAAATCAGGGAATTGGATATGATTCCTTAACTACAACAATTAATGTTATTCCAAGAGGATCTGGTGCTATTTTTGATTTAAGAGTTAGAGATCTTACTCTAAATGATGCTGAAAGATATGCAAAGCACGCTAGAACAAGAACTCCAAAGATATTTTCAAGTCTGACTAATAATAAAAAAGACGACTCTTTGGTATATGGAATTTATGGATATTCACAAGATTTGGCAAATAATTATCTTGATACTGGAAATTCACACTCACCGATTATAGGATGGGCATATGATGGAAATCCAATATATGGTCCATATGGATATTCTAAACCAGATGATGTTCAGTCTGGAGTTAGACTTATAAATTCAAGTTATGTTTTAGATCCATCTTCTGTTTTTGATAGACCTCCTTCTTTCCCATCAGGATTTTTTATCGATGATTATCGTTATGCAAGTAATGGAGACCTTGATGTGCATAATGGAAGATTTTGCAAAACACCAGAATTCCCTAAAGGAATATATGCATATTTTGCATCTGTTAAAACAAGTAGTCTATCCAATACATTAGAACCTGGATATCCCTATTTCATAGGTAATACTTTTAAGTCAACTTTTATTGAAGAAAATTCTTATCTTGACCATTCATTTGACTTCAATAACTCAAATCTTATTAGAAATACTTATCCATATAAAATTAATGATAGATACGCTGGTTATGATTTTCTATTAGAACCATATGAAAGATTTTCGCAAGTATCTGTTGTAGAATCTGTCAGTAAAGGTTTTGTAAAAGATATTAAGGTTAATGACGGTGGATCTGGTTATAATATAGGTGATCGAGTTATCTTTGACGAATCTAATACGGGTGGATATGGACTAAGAGCAGAAGTTTCAGAACTAATTGGAAAAAATGTTACAAAGATAGAAACAAGTTTAGAATCATATACACCATGTGTCCTTGTTTGGGATGATGATAATTATATTTCAGCTTATTACAGACCTGGATTTAATTTAAGAGATAATGATACTGTTTTAGTTGGAAGCATTTCAACTTCCATCAGTGATGTTCTTGGATCTAAAAAAGTAGGATTCAGCACGCAAACTATCGGACTTGCTGCGTCTATGACTAGTTACTCTGATCCATCCGGTAAAGTAGAAGATATTTTTACAAGTTCAAGTGCCACTATTTCTATCGGAAATAGTATTTCCATTCAATCCGGTTTGGGTAGTGAAATTATAAGAGTGCTTAATGTATATGATAATGGAATACTTAGAGTAAAAAGATTTGGTACTACTGGTGTAGCACACTCTTTTGGAACTCAACTTAATATTTTAAGTGATAAAATTAAAATACCTGCCAAGACTACAAAATTTACCTCAGAAGTAGATAATTTAATCTACTTTAATGCAAAAAATTCAGTGGGAATTGGAACAACTCTTGGCGGCGCGGTATCGAAAACATTTACGATAGGTGGTATTTCACAAACAATTTCTATTCCATATAGAAGCATTTACATACCCAATCATCCATTTAAAACTGGTCAAAGACTAACCTTTGAAAAATCAACCTATCCAGGCATTGATTCTTTAATAGTTGGTGATAATCCATCCAATTTAAATACTTTCCAAATTCCAGATGCAACTTCATCTGTTTATGTCATTAATAAAGGAAAAAATTATATTGGATTAGTAACTCAGGTTGGATTGACAACTAATAGTGAAGGACTATTTTTCTACAGTGATGGATCTAATAATTCCGAATATTCACTAGAAACAAACTTAACTCAAATTACAGCAGAAATTAGTAAAGTTGTCTCCACAATAAGTGTTGGACAGACTCATGGGTTATCAGAATTTGATACTATCAAATTGAACGTGGTTCCAAATACTGTTGTTGGACTTGGTACAACTGGACCAGTTTCTGTTAAATTTAATGAATTTGGTAAAAAACTCCTGATTAATTCTATCGGTATTAATTCTTCACAAATTAATACTGTTACCAACACTATTACCATTCCAAATCATGGGTACAATACAGGTGATAAGGTGTTTTATGATAGTGCAGAAGTTGCTTCTGGACTATCAACAGGATCTTACTTTGTAGTTAAGACAGGAACAAATACGTTTAAGTTAGCAGAAACTCTATATGAATCCCAACCAGAAACAGAAAATGTAGTAAACATTGTTGGAACAGGAGCATCAGTTCATAACATTGGTCTCATTAATCCCCAAATTAATGTTGTTAGAAATTCTACTTTAAAATTTGACATTTCCGACTCATCTTTACGAGGATATAATTTTAAGATTTATCAGGATAAAGAATTTAAAAATGAATTTTTATCAACTACTGATAACAATGATTTTAATGTAACTGGAATTGGAACAATTGGTTTTGGAACAGCATCATTGTCAATTAAGTACACCCAAAATGTTCCATCAAAATTATATTATACGTTAAAAAAATCAGGATACATTAGCACTGCAGATAACTATTTTTCGAATCATTCAGAAATTAATTATGTCAACAGTGAGTACAATGGAACATATTCCGTTTTTGGAATATCGACAAGTAGTTTTAAAATTACACCTACAAGAGTTCCAAGTGTATTAACTTATACTAGTGATCAAGTAGAAAAAATAGAGTATTCAACTAAATCATCAACTGCTCTTAATGGTTCTATTGGAAAACTCAAGATTATTTCCGAAGGATTTGGATTCAAAAAACTTCCAAAATTTGTTGAAGTAATTAGTAATAAAGGTTCTGATGCTAATTTAGTTGCGATATCTACAGATATTGGAAAAATTAAAGAAACCAGATTTAAAGCAATTGCATATGAGTATCCATCTGACAAGACTTTAAATCCAGAAGCAGTTGTTTCTCCAATCATTACTTTGGATAATTTTGATACAATAGGAGAAATAGATATCGTTTCTGGTGGATCAAGATATGTCAATGCACCTGATCTGTTACTATTTGATGATACAACTAAACAAGTTGTAGATAGATTATCTTTAATTGCAGTAACTCCAAGTGGAGCAATTGCGGATGTAACACAAGTAGCACCAATATATGGATTAAAATCTAATCCACATAAAATAATTGCAATTAATAATTCAAATGGTGTTGGTATAAGTTCAATGGTTACCGATAGTACTTCGGGAATTGCCACTTGTACATTGTCAACTCCAATTCTTGGATTCTCTTCTCCATTGTTTAATGTTGGTGATGAAATTTATGTAGAAGGAATACAACTTGTAAATGGTTCGACTGGAACAGGATATAATTCTGATAACTATGGATATAGATTTTTCAAAGTTGCTTCTTACACTAATACAAATCCTGCAATATTATCTTTTGCTGTTGTAGATGAACTAGGTGTTGGACTATCAACAAATCCAGGAATAGCTAAAACTTTCCAGTCTGGATATGCAACTATTATAAACAAAAAACATTATCCAGTAATTAATGTTATCAAGAAGAGAGGTAAATTCTTAGATAATGAGCAACTTTTTGTTGATAGTGGCAGAGGATTTTTGGAAGAAGATCTTCATGTTAAGAGTTCCAGAGATGAATTCATTAAAGTAACTGGAACATATAATTTAAAACCAGGTAATAAAGTTAGGGGAAGATCGACAGGAGTAGTTGCAGAAGTTGTTTCATCGTCCGCAAATACATCCAAATTTAGATACAAAATCGATTATTCTACAAAACAAAACATTGGATGGTCCGATGATGTTGGCAAGATTAGTGAGGATTATCAGGTAACCCCAGACAATGATTATTATCAGAATTTATCATACACAATTAAGAGTCCTATAACTTGGGATAAGTTATCAGGACCAGTGAACAGTATTATACACCCTGCTGGACTCAAAAATTTTGCAGATGTTGGTATAGTATCATCGACAGGTGCAATTGGTCTTTCTGGAACAACAAACAGTTTAGTCATACTTGATGTTATTGAAGAGAAACGGGTAGATACTATTAATAATTTTGATAATACCGTAGATTATGATGTTAGAACTAATCCAGATAGATCAAAATATTTAAAACTACAAAATAGAAAGTTAACAGACTACACAGAATGTAGAACTAATAGAGTGATTATTCACGATGATATTAGTAATAGATTTTCAAGTAGAGGATTTGAGGATCCTTTTGTAGAAATTGAAGAGATTGATGTCGCAGATACTCACGTTAGATATGTTATTCAGGTTGTAGACCCTGATACCTTCGAATGTCAAATATCAGAATTGGTATTACAGACAACTACCCTTGATTCTATATTATTTGAAAAATACACAGAATATTCAAAAGAAATTTTAGGATATTTCAGTGCCAATGTAGATCTTTCTGGAAGAAAAACATTAGTCTTCACTCCAACAAACAGATTTACACGAGATCATGATATCAAAATTTTAAAGAAAACTTTTGATTTCGGTCCTTCGTCTGGAATTGGAACTCAAAGTTTTGGTTCTGTCAATTTGATAGGAAGTAATATTATTGGAATTTCTAGTATTGGTGGTACTGATAATGTAAAAACTATTGCTCAATTTTCGTCTAATAATTTTAATGGATTATTTGCAAACATTGAAATAATTAATAATATTACCAGAGAAGTAAATTATATTGATGCTACTTTAGATTTTGATGGATCAAATACATATCTTAGTGAGTATTATTTTGATAGTGCTCTCCAAGGTTACAGTTCTTCATCAATTGGATTAGTAACTGCAATCTATGATTCAACATCAGGAATAGTTTCTTTCAGAGTAAGAAATGAAGAGGATTATACAATTGATGTCAGGACAAGTATTGTTGGATTTGGCAGTACAGGTTCTGGTGGTTCTGGTATTGGAACATATAGATTTTTAGTTCCTGGACAACCATATGGTTCCGAAAGGAGTGCAAGATTAGAATCAACGGTTGGATTTGGTACAAATAAAGTAAGAGTAGGAATATTTGAATCTGATCTCATTTCATCATTAACATCTATTGTTAGAGTTTCTTGTGGAAATAGTTCAGCAATACATCAAGTTTCCTTAGTAAAGGGTGGGCAAGATATCATTGTTTCTCCTGGACCATTTGCTGCAACAAACAATACAACTGGTTTAGGAACTTTTGGATCTGAAGTTATTGGAAATCAATTCTTATTGAATTTCTACCCAGATTTTTCAAATACAAACAATACTATTCAAGCATTTAATGAAGTTTTCTACACATTCAGTGATTTTGAAAATGCACCTATTGATTTAAATTACGGTAAGAGTTCTCAAAAAGTATTCCTTTCAGCTTATGATGGTATCAATGGAGCTCGTGCAAATAAAGTCAATTTTAACTTGACACATAATGGCAGACCGATTTATAAAAAAGTTTTCAATCCTTCTGATTCTACCGTAGTTGATTTTGCAACTGGTATTTTCACCATTATTGATCACATGTTTAATACTGGTGAAGAACTAATTTATACTCCAAAATCATCATTTATTGGAGTTGGTCAAAGCGCAATAGGAATAGGATCAACTGCAAATTACTTGGGTATTGTTACTAATAGGTTGCCTGAAAGAGTATATCCAATTGCTCTTACACCAGACACATTTAAACTAGCAACTAGAAGATCTTATGCAAATCTAGGAATTGCTGTCACTTTTACTGATGCTGGATTAGGTAATGCTCATGAATTTGAAATGACAAAGAAACTATCAAAGAGTGTAGTTTCTCTGGATGGAATAGTACAGCAACCGATTACATTTACTCCAATATCTCACACACTTCAATATAATAGTGGTTCTATTTCTGTCGGCATAGCAACTTTCAATCTTAGTGGAATAACTTCTATTCAACCAAGAGACTTGATAAAAATTGATGATGAATATATGAAAGTTGTTGAAGTTGGTTTTAGCACTAATGTTGGCGGAGCTCTTCTTGGACCAATTAATGGTATTATTCAAGCAGGAACAGCAGCAACTATTCCAACAATTTCTGTTGTAAGAGCTTCTGTTGGTAGTGCTGCAACCACTCATAGTGATGGTGCCAATGTTCAAGTTTATAGAGGATCATTTAATATTATTGGTTCTGAAATTTGGTTTATTGATCCACCAAAAGGTAACACAAGATCAAGAAGAGACGAAAGTAATCTACCATATGTAAGAGCTCAATATGCAGGAAGAACTTTCCTGAGATCAAACTATGATACTAATATGGTATTTGATGATATTTCTGATCAATTTACTGGTATAGGTAAAACATATACAATGACAGTTGAAGGTATTAATACCACCGGTGTTTCCATTGGAAATGGTATACTCTTTATTAATGGAGTTTTCCAAACACCAACTACTATTAATAATTCTGGAAATAATTATGAATTCCAAAATGACAATATTGCCGGAATTTCTAGTGTTGTATTTACTGGAATTACATCAATAGATGGTACTTATATTAAATCAGATTTTGATATCAACCAAAATCAACTACCAAGAGGTGGATTAATTGTATCACTCGGTTCTACACCTGGTCTTGGATATGCACCACTATTGGGTGCAAAGGTTAGAGCAAATCTTGATGGATCTGGTTCTATCGTAAGTATTACTGGAATTTCCCACACTGGTCCGGGTCAATCAATTAGTACTGCATCATATAATAATCAAACTGGTATTGTTGAAATTACAACAACTACTGATCACAACTTTGTTGGTGGAGATAGAATTAAGTTAGTTGGATTAGGATTTACTTGCCCATCTGGAGCTGGAATAGTATCTTACTTCCCATCAACAGGACTAGATTATTCTTATGATATTGCTGGTATTATATCGGCAAGAACTTTCATTGCAAAAGTAGGAACTAGCACTTTACCCCATTCTTATATTGGATTTGGAACCGTATTCCCATGGTATGACTTAACAGAAGGTTCTGGATATAGAAGTCCAGTTTCTATTGGAATTACAGATCCTAATCATACTGGTGCGGCGGCAAGTATTACTGCGGTTGTTGGTGCTGGTGGAACACTTGGATTTATAGTTAATAGTGGTGGATCTGGATATGTTAATCCTTATATTAAAATTCCTGAACCAAATTATGAAAATATTCAAGTTGTTGGTGTTTCAAGAGTTGGAGTAGGTTCAACATCCAAAACTGGATCTAATTTACTATTAAACATTAAAATTGGACCTGCACGTGGAAACGTTGGAATTGGATCTACATTAGGAGGAATCTCATATGGTGCAGATCCACAATTTGAATTACAAAGACGTGCAAGCACTGATGTAAAACAAACCGATATATCTTATAGTGTTGGAACTGGATCAACTCTATTCCAAGTTGAATCATTTGAAATTGCAAGAAATGGTTATGCATTCCAAGTTGGAGATGTTTTCAAACCAATCGGTCTTGTAACTGCAAAGGGACTATCAGAACCAATATCTGAGTTTAAATTAGAAGTAGTAGAGACATTCCAGGATTATTTCTCTGCTTGGTCTTTTGGTGAAATGAATTATATTGACAGTACAGCAAGCCTACAAAATGGATCTAGAACTAGATTCCCACTGATTTATAACGGACAATTATTAAGTTTTGAAATTGATCCTAATAATCCACTTTCTAGTTCAATTGACTTAGACGCTGTTCTGATCATCTTTGTTAATGGTGTAATACAAGAACCAGGATATGCCTATAAGTTTATAGGAGGAACTTCATTTGAATTCACTGAGGCACCAAAGGCATCTGATAAAGTAGATATTTTCTTCTATCTTGGTCAAAATGGAGTTGATATTACCTTTATTGATGTCAATGAAACAATTAAAATTGGTGATGAAGTTTTTGTTGGAAAACATCCAAACTATCAATTAATTCCTGTACAAGATAGAGATAGAACTATTTTAGATATTACTGGATCAGACATTATTGAAACTGATAATTATGTTGGTTTCGGAATTAATGAATCTGATTTCAGGCCAATAGAGTGGACAAAACAAAAGAAAGACAAGTACATTAAAGGTGATGTTGTTTACAAATCAAGAGATTCAATTGAACCATTTATTTACCCAACAGCGAAAATTATAGGAAATATTGATTCTGCAAGTTCTCAGATATTTGTAGATGATGCTCAATTCTTTAATTTTGAAGAAAATAATTATGGAATTACTATAACTTCATTTGATGCTTTAATTGTCGATTCAAACGATCCAGTTTCCGCAGCATTTACTGCAACAGTTTCTATTGCTGGAACTATTTCAAATATTACAATTACAAATGCTGGACTAGGTTATTCAACAGCGACAATTCCAGTTAAAATTTCAGCTCCACCATTAATTGGTGTTGGTGTTGGAACAACGGCAACTGCAACAGCAACTATTTCTAACGGTAGCGTGGTATCCGTCTCAATCTCTAATCCTGGACTTGGATATACTATTGCTCCTAAATTGATAGCGGAAATTCCCAAATCAAAAACTGAACTTATTAAAACAGTTGCAAATGTTCAAGGATTTTCTGGAATTATTACTGGCATTACTACAACAACAGGTATTGGTGGACATCCATTAGCACTAAAAATTAATTTCCGTGCAAATGCGTCAGATGCAAATGATCTTCAAGTAGGTTATCCAATACTTGTATACAATACGAAAGTTGGAAATGGAGTAACTTCAGTAGATAGTGGAAACACATCTATTGTAGGAATAGGAACTAGTTTCCTTGACAATGTTTACATTGTTAATTCGAAAACAAATGCTGGACCAAACGCAGAAATAATCTGCAATATACATAGTTCGACTACTATTTCTGGAATTCCAACAACAGGATCTTTAACTTTACCATTAGGAAACATTTCTTGGGGTAGAATTTACAATTTCAGTTCTAGGGTGAATCCAGTTTCTATTGGAGTTACTGGTTTGACTGTGGATTCTGGTCTTTCCACTTTCCCAACAATTCAAAGGAGAACTTTTGGATTGAGAAATAGTGGTGCGATCAGAAAACTTTCCAATCTTCCTTAATGGGATATAAATACATAAAAAAGTTTAAAAATGTCCGCAATTGTTACTGATCAATTCAGAATTTTGAATGCTGGTAATTTTGTAGATTCTGTTGGGTCTATGACCAATTCATATTATGTTACTGTCGGATTACCTAATCCTACTGTGGTGGGGTTTGGCAGATCTACTGCCTGGAATACAAATACTCCGGCACCAATTGATAATTTATCATATTTGAGTCATTATGGAGATACAATTTTATACGGTAAAAAAATAACCTCAGAAAATATTAGAAGAATAATCAGAAGAATTCAGTGGACTCCTGGAAGCAGATACGAAATGTATCGAGATGATTATAGTATTGTCAATCCAAGCCCTCTGACAAATTCTTCTAGATTATATGATGCAAATTATTATGTAATGAACCAAGATTATAGAGTTTACATATGTATAGAGAATGGTTCTAGCGGTTCTAATACACGTGGTAACGTTTCTCAGGATGAACCAACGTTTACCGATTTGGAGCCATCAAGAGCTGGTACTAGTGGTGATGGGTATGTATGGAAATATCTATTCTCAGTTTCCCCAAGTGATGTTGTTAAGTTTGATTCGACAGAATATATAACTGTTCCTAATAATTGGTTGTCTTCTACAAACTCTCAGATACAGGCAATTAGGGAATCTGGTGATTCAACTTTAAATAATAACCAAATTAAAACAGTTTATATTGAAAAATCAGGTTCGAACTACTCTAACGGATTGGGTCAAGAACTATCAATCATTGGTGATGGTACGGGTGGTAGAGTAAGGGTTGATGTTGAAAATGGTAAGATAACGAATACGATAGTAACTTCTGGCGGCAGAGATTATAGTTATGCTCTGGTTGATCTTGGATCAATAAACATAAACTCAGTTGGAACTAGTGCAAAGTTAGTTCCAATTATACCTCCGTCAAGAGGACATGGATATGATATTTACAATGAATTAGGAACCGATAGGGTATTAATTTATGCAAGATTTGACGATTCAACAAAGGATTTTCCAGTAGATACTAGTTTTGCACAAGTATCGATCATAAAAAATCCAACCTCAATAGGTTCAACATCAGTTTATAATGGAGACACTTTCACTAGTTTATCATCATTAAAGTTCTCACTGATTTCTGGTACTCCAACAATTGGTGAAAAAATAGAACAAATTGTTACTGGTGGAAGAGCATATGGTTATGTTGCTTCGTGGGATACTGAAACAAAGGTTCTAAAATATTTTCAGGATAGATCACTTTATTATAACCAGACAACACTTGATCAACAAGATTATGTTGGAATTTCCACAAATGGAAGACCATTTGCATTCGAATCATCATCGAACCAAATTCTTGGAAAATCTTCTGGATTTTCAGCCTCTATTGATACTCAATTTGATGGTAGAACAACTAATCCAACAGGATCAAAATTAATTGATCTTGGTGTCAATTTCCAAGATGGATTAGCAGGACCTGAAATAAATAAAGGATCAGGCGATGTAATTTACGTTGATAATCGCCCAACAATTAGTAGAAATTCGCGCCAAAAAGAAGACATTAAAATTGTACTGGAATTTTAAAAAATGCCACAAAAGACTAACCTAAACATAAATCCTTATTATGATGATTTCAATAAGGATGACAATTATTATAGAGTTCTGTTCAAACCTGGTAGACCAGTTCAGGCGAGAGAATTAACAGGCCTCCAGTCAATTTTACAAAATCAAATAGAATCCTTTGGAAGTCATATATTCAAAGAAGGATCTATGGTAATTCCTGGTGGAGTTACTTGTGATAATGCATTTACTACTGTTAAAGTAAATAAAGATCATCTAGGTATTGATGTTACTGTATACTTAGATGCTATCACAAATTATAATAATGGAAGAGGAACAAAAGTAAAAGGCGTAAAATCTGGGGTAGTTGGAACGTTAAAGGGATATTTACTACCACCAGAAGAAGGAGTAGAAGATATTACACTTTTTGTAAAATATGTGGATGGTGGAAATGACGGACAAACATCACAATTTTCAGATGGTGAAATTTTAACCCTTGAAGAAAATATTACCTATGGTAATACTTCTTTAAATATCGGTGATAGTGTACTTACCCTAGTTTCAATTGATGCTACTAAAACTGGATATGCAGTTGGTGTATCAAAGGGTGTCTATTTTATTAGAGGAGTTTTTGTCGATGTTCCAAATACTCAAATTGTTTTAGACCCATATAATAATGAACCATCATATCGTGTAGGTTTTGATGTTTTAGAAGAAATTGTTACTTCGAATGATGATCCAGATTTAAATGATAATGCCAGAGGATTTACAAACTTTGCAGCTCCTGGTGCAGATAGATTAAAAATCAGTGTTAAACTTGCTAAAAAACAATTAACAGATTTTGATGACGTAAACTTTATTGAACTCGTCAAAGTTGATCAAGGTAAAATTAAAAAATTACAAAATAAATCAGAATATAGCATAATTAAAGAATACTTTGCAAAAAGGACATTTGAAGAATCAGGAAACTATGCATTAAAACCATTTACAGTATCTGTTGCAAATTCGTTAAACAACGAAACTGGTAATGGCGGACTTTACAGAGAAGGTCAGAGAACAGAACAAGGTAATCTTCCAAATGATAACTTAATGTCTGTTACTGTTTCATCTGGAACAGCATATGTTAAAGGGTTTGATATTGATCTTGTTGGAACAACAGTTGTTGATGTCGAAAAACCAAGATCTGTTAAAACGGTTGATGGTGCATTAGTACCATTTGCTATGGGAAGTTTGTTAAAAGTAAATAATGTCTATGGTGTTCCATATATCAACATTGGAGCATCGTCGAGTGGAGCACAGACAACTCAGGCTAACATTATAGAACTCTACAACAGAAGAAGGGATGGTGCTGGTACAGGGGGTACAGTTGCAAATGCTTCTGGACTAGGAACTAAAATTGGTGAGGCAAGAGTATATTGGTATGGAGTTGCTGATGCCCCATACACTGCCAATAACACCGAATGGGACTTATATCTATTCGATGTTCAAACATATACAACTCTCTATCTTGGAAGATCATATACTACAACTGAAGTTCCACTAACATCATTTGTTAGAGGTCTTTCTAGTGGAGCAACTGGTTATTTGGCAGCAAAACCAAATGGCGCTGCATTTAGTTTATCGCAAACTTCTGGAACATTTTTAGTTGGTGAGCAAATCATTATTAATGAAAATCCAGAATTAAAAGTTGGCGTCAGTGCTATAAACGTTTATACAACAGAGGATATTAAATCTGTATATCAAGATGCATCAACTATAAGTGGATTATCAGTTGATTTTCTAGCAGATACAGTTCTTTATGAGAGAACACCTCCAAATTTTGCAATCACTGACAAATTGAGAATTACCAGTAGTACTGGCGTATCTCGTGCTCCTGGTAGATTTTTCTCAGGAGCAACTGGGATTAAAACAGAATCTATTATAAAGTATCAGGAAGGAACAAATACTGATCCAACATTTAATAGAATAGCATCAATAAACACAACAGGAACTGAGATAACTCTTGCTGCAACTGGCGCTGCAGTTGCTGGTGTTTGTGATAATGGAATAGCGGCAGCAGATACTGAATCTGTATTTTCTTTAATGGAACCAAAGATTGTTAATTTGGTTTCTTCTGGACTTTATACTAATCTGCCAAGACCTAATATAGCATCTGTTGATCTATCCTCATCGGAACTTACTATTTCTAGACAAGTTACTGGAAAATCAACAGATGCCAATGGACAATTAACACTAACTACTTCCGATGTTCTGGATGTTAGTGCTGGAATCAGTAGTGTATTTTTTGAATCTTTCGATGCTGAAAGGTATTCCGTACACTATTCGGATGGAACAACTGATCAATTGACGGCTAGTAAATTTACACGTAGCATTGATGGTTCGTCAATTACATTTACAAAATTAACAGCAAATCAAACTAATAATGTAACTGTTAATGTTACTCTTAAAAAGAGAGCAGTTACAAATAAGTCGAAAGATTTTATAAGAAGTAGGCAAGTATCTATTACAAGAACAAGTGGTATTTCCACTCAATCTGGACCAACTTCAAGTGGACTTTCTACCAGTAAATATTATGGATTAAGAGTAGAAGATGCTGAGATATGTCTGAATGTTCCTGATGTTGTAAATATCAGGGCTGTTTATGAGTCTACAAACACTTCAGCACCTGTTTTAGATAAGTTGGTTTTTGCGAGTGGATTAAATCTAGATAATAATGTTATTGTTGGTGAAAAAATTGTAGGTGAGGATAGTAGAGCAGTTGCTCAGGTTGTAACTAAAACATCTACAACAGTAGAATTTGTATATTTAAACCAAAATAATTTTAAAGTTGGAGAACTGGTTAAATTTAACGAGTCTTCATTAAATATAGCAATTCAATCAATAACAGAAGGTAGCTATATTGATAAGACTTCAAATTATGTTCTAGATAAAGGACATAAAGATCAATATTGTGACTATTCAAAAATAAGAAGGAGAGCAGGAAGTGCGCTTCCAGCTCGTCAACTATTAGTTATTTTTGATTATTATAAGGTTGCATCTGGAAATAATGGAGACATATTTACAGTAAATTCATATACCGAAGACAGATATTCTAGTGATATTCCATCTGTTCCAGATGGAACACGTGTTTCGGATATGATTGATTTTAGACCAAGAGTAGTTGAATTTGATCCAGCAACGGCAACTACATCTCCATTTGCATTTAGTTCTAGATCATATGAAAGTACTTATAGATATGTAATATCACCAGATGAAACTTCTTTCGTAGGATATAGTTACTACTTACCAAGAGTTGACTTGGTAACAGTAAATCGTTTTGGTGAAGTTGAAATTGTTAAAGGAGAATCTAGTGATACTCCACGTGCCCCAATCCTAGCCGATGATGCTATGGAATTGGCTCAAATTAGTTATCCACCATACCTCTTCAATCCACGTAAAGATCCCAGAATTCTATTAAGAGATAATAGAAGATTTACAATGAGGGACATTGCAAAATTAGAAGAGAGAATTGAAAATCTAGAAGAAGTTACCAGTTTAAGTATGCTTGAACTGAAAGCACAAACTCTAGAAGTTCTCGATGCCAACGGAAATAATAGATTTAAATCAGGTTTTATTGTTTCTAGTTTTAAAGATAAGTCACTTTGTGATCAAAGATATAGCACAATTGATGTTAGTGCATCTGAGGCACTAGGAATTGCTCCTATTGATTTCTGGTCACTTCAAGCAGAATTGGCATTAGATCCTGCAATTGATAAGACAACAGCAGATCTTACTCAAAATCTCAAATTATTAGATCCAAATATCCAAAAGACTGGTGATTTACTAACTCTTAAATATGAAGAAGTAGGTTGGATCGAACAACCACATGCCACAACAGTTGAAAATGTCAATCCATTTAATGTTATTGTTTTCGTTGGTGGTGTTGTATTAGATCCTGCATCTGATAACTGGGTAAGAACAATTTATATTGATGATCAAAGAATTGAATCAACTGGTGCTGAATGGAAGCAACAGGCAAAAACTAAGGTTGATGTAGATACTAAAACTGAAAAAGAAACATATAAGAAGGGTGGTAATAGAAGTGAGAAGGGAGTAAGAAATGTAACAACTACAACTACAACCACGACTACAAAATATAAACCGGTTTTAAAAGGTCCATCAAGAGAATTTGATTATGTTGAAGATGTAAAAATTAGTGGCACTGTTGATCCATTCATGCGTTCTAGAAACGTATATTTCGCAGCAAATGGACTTAAACCATTTACAAAGCATTATCATTATCTGGATAGTCAAGAAGTTGATATTATTCCAAAACTTTGTGAAATTGAAATGCAGTCAGGCACATTCCAAATTTATGAAAATGCCAGAATTTATTTGGCTGGAAAGCAAATAGGATATATCAGAATACAAAAACCAAAACATAAATTTGGCGATACTGGTAGACCTGATATTGGTGCAGGATTAGGATCTCTATCAGTTCTTGTTGAAGAATACAGTGTTGATCCATATGATAGAACTAGACCTGGACCTGGAGATGCTTATTCTGCAACATCAAAGTTAATTAATTTTGGTGTTAGAGTTTTGGCAACTGAACCAGAAAAGTATTATGGTTATGTTGCCGAAGGTGCAACAGTTGTCGGTGAAACTAGTGGAGCAACTGCAAGAATAATTAGAGCTGAATTAATTTCAGACAACTGGGGAGATGTTATTGGAAACTTCTTCTTCAGAGATCCAAATACAAATCCACCACCACCAGTAAGAGTCACTAGTGGAACAAAAACTGTAAAAATTACGGCGGTTCCTCCTGGCGTTACACCATTACCAGGATCAACGGTATTTGCGAGTGAAGCTATTGGAACTTATAGTGGATCTGGAACAATTTTAACACAAGAAACGAGTAGAGTTTCTGTAAGGAATCCACCCAAACCAGCAGCTTTACCAACAGATGTTAAAGTTGAAGTTAAGGCACCACATAGAGATCCATTAGCTCAATCATTTACAGTTGATGGTAAAGGTGCATTCTTAACCTCATTTGATCTTTATTTTGCAACCAAAGATCCATCTGCAAAAATTTATGTTGAACTAAGAACCGTTGAACTTGGCACCCCAACTCAATTCCTTGTTCAAGATTATACACAAGTAGCTTTAAATCCAAATGATATAAACATTGCTGAGGATTCTTTTGAAGTTAAGAGTATGGCAGGATTCGATGATGCTGCTAGCGGATTTACTCCTGGACGGTTTGGTTATGAACAGGACTATCCTTATGCAAAATCACTTGGTTTCTCTGATGCGGATATTAGATATTTCTTAGAAAATGTCTATAAAGGTGTAATCGGTCCTAAGATGCAAGATGTATTAAAGGATCCAAATTGGGGTAGATATAAGAGAAAGAGTATGGTAGGATTCGATGATGCTGCCAGTGGATTTACTCCTGGACAGTTTGGTTATGAACAGGACTATCCTTATGCAAGATCACTTGGTTTCTCTGATGCAGATATCAGATATTTCTTAGAGAATGAATATAATGGGATAATTGGTCCTAAGATGCAAGATGTATTAAAGGATTCAAATTGGGGTAGATATGAAAGACCACGTATACCAGAACCAGTTCCAACAAGAGTTCGTTTCCCATCCCCAGTTTACTTAGAAGCTGGTAAAGAATATGCAATTGTTATTTTATCACCAGCATCGGATGGTTATGAAATGTGGACTGCCACTATGGGAGAGAAGACTGTTAAAACTAAAAATCTTCCAGATGTTCAAAATGTTGTTGTTACTAAACAATACATTGGTGGATCGTTGTTCAAGTCACAAAATGGAACGATTTGGACAGCAAGTCAATATCAAGATCTTACCTTTAAACTTTACAAAGCAAAGTTTGTTCCTTCTGGTACTTTAACATTCTATAATACTGATATTAACACCTTTGGAACAAATGTATCTACCCTGCAAAATAATCCAATTGAAGGATTACCAAGAAAACTAATGATTCCTATTACAGGAACACTAAATGCTGCTGTTGTTCCTGGAACTAAAATTGGTCAGGGATCTAGTCCAAGTGTAACTGGAATTGTTGAAAATCTTGGTGGTCCTGTTGGTGTTGTAACTGTTATTAGTGGTGGATCTGGTTATCCAGCGTCTGGAACTACAAATAATGTTCCCCTATACTCTATTAGTGGAAAAGGAACTGGTGCAACGGCAAATGTTACCGTAAGTAATGGTAAAGTAATTTCAGTTACTCCAACTGCAACAACTGGAAGTGGTTATGTAAATGGAGAAATTCTTGGAATTACTACAAGTAATATTGGTAGTGGTTCAGGAGCAAGAGTTTCTGTTGCATCTCGTGGTGCTGCTAACACAATTTACTTGACAGGTGTTCAAGGTGAAAACTTTACAAATACATCATCCATTGTTTATTACACAAATCCAACAAATGAATCTTCTAGAACAACTAGTGGGGCAACAGTAAGTGCAAACTCAACACTTATTGACGATAAATTCTCTGGAAATGTTTTTAGAATTAAACAATATAATCATGCACATCATGGCGGAAACAATGTAATCGAAGTCAAAGATGTTCTACCTGATAGAGAAAATATCCAACTCACTGTACCTGTTGGATTGAACGACACTGTTGTTTCTGTTGCAAATACAACTGTTTTTGCAAGGTTTGAGGGAATAACAACTAGTCGTGGATATGCGTTAATAAACAATGAAGTTGTATCTTATAGTGGAATAACACAAACTTCTGGTGATAGTGGAACACTTATCATCGATGGAAGAGGATTAAATGGTAGTGCTAAAGTAGCACATACTATTGGATTTGTAACTCCATATGAAGTTAATGGTGTTTCTCTAATGAGAATTAATAAAACACATAATATTCCTGCAACTTATTATAATTTGGAAAACTCCAACCTGGATAATTATTTCTTAGAATTTGATAGGACAACACCAACTGTCAGAAGTACAGGAACTTCAATGCTTAATTTCGAATCTCAAAAGGGATTTGGTGGAAATAGTGTTAAAATTTCCCAAAACCATCAATTTAGTTCTATTGAACCAATATTCAATATAATTACTCCTGGAAAAGGTACAGCAGTTTCTTCACAGATAAGAACTATTTCTGGAACTAGTGCAGGTGGAACGGAAGTATCATTCTTAGATCTTGGATATGAACCAATTCAGTTAAATAGAGTTACACATTTCCCAACTCCAAGACTAGTTGCCTCTAAGGTAAATGAAAATGCCAGATTGACAACACTTCCATCAAATAAATCTCTAACATTAAGAGTTGATTTTGTCACTGAGGATGAAAACCTGTCTCCAGTTATGGATTTGCAAAATTCAACCTTTATACTTGGTAGAAATAGAGTCAATAAACCAATTTCTGATTATGTTCTTGATTCTAGGACGAATGAAATTAATGGAGATCCTCATGGAGCAGTATTTGTAACTCAGATTATTTCTCTGGCACAACCAGCTACCAGTTTAAAAGTTTTAGTTGCAGCAAACAGACAACCAGAGGCAGACATTAGAGCATTTTATAGATTATTCAAGGCAGATTCTAGTGACGTTCCACAAAGTTATGTTCCATTCCCTGGATATGATAATTTATCAGATACTGATGGTGATGGATTTGGTGATTTAATTTTAGATCTGTCCGCAAACAGTGGAAGACCTGATGCATTTGTAAATCCAGACGGACCAGAATCTTTTTCAGAATATCAGTTTAGTGTAAACAATCTAGAACAGTTCAATGGATTCTCAATTAAAATTGTAATGTCTTCAACCAATGAGTCAACACCAGTAAAACTTAAAGATTTTAGATGTATTGCCTTAGCATAAAATATGGAAGATTCAAATTTCATTCCCGTTGAGGGACACAACAACCTTTTTAGAGATCGACAAACAGGTGCAATTTTGAATAAAGATAAATCAGCATACCTCAATTATATGAGGTTAAATGAGATCAAAGAAAAGGAAAAAAATGAAATTAATGAAATTAAAAAAGATATTGACGAGATTAAATCTTTATTAAAGGAACTTATTAATGGACCCAGACAAAATTAATCTAGAAAATTTAAGTAAGAGTTTTGAATACTATAAGGCAGCATCAGAAATTGATGCCATTGATTCTGTTGATACTCTTAGAAATATTGCAAAATCTTATGTGAAACTTTATTTTAAACAACAAGAGGTTATCTCATCATTTGGATCTTCAATTGAACCTTTTGGATTCAATGAAGTATAAATATATTTTAGATCCTGAACTGTTTATAAATGGCAGAAATTAAGGTCAGAGTAGGACAACAACCTGCGGTAAAAGTTATATCTTCACTTGCTGGTGCTCAAGGTCTTTCTTTGTCTGAGCTTAGTGATGTTAATGCCACAAATTTACTTGATGGTATGGTTCTTGTTTATAATGGTGCCACTAGAAAATGGGACGCTACACTAACCCTTACACCAGGGGCAACACAGAATTTAGACATCAACGGGGGAAATTTCTAAATGGCAAGTATTATCAGGATCAAAAGATCCTCAGGTACTAATAAACCTTCTAGTCTAAATTGGGGTGAATTAGCATACGTAACTGGTATTGGTAGTTATGGTGGTATTAACCAGTACAAAGATAGAATTTTTGTAGGTGATGATGGCAACAATGTAAATCCAGTCGGTGGATATTACTATGCTTCTATGATGGAGCATTCGCCAGGAGCAATCGCTGGCGTAACAAATACAAGGAATAGTGATGGTGGTATTGTTGCTATTCTTGATAGCAATAGAAAAGTAGATCAGTGGAACGTTGATAATTTAAGACTCGATTTAAATACTTTATCATCTACTAATACTGATGGTGATATTGTTTTAGATCCAAACGGAACTGGTGAGATTAATATTGTCGATGATACGTACTTATCATTTGGTAATGATAAAGACGTTAAAATGCGTTATGATGAAGCAACTGATAATAGATTTGAAATTGAGGGAGCTGACTGGGCATTTGCCAATGGTGTAGCAATTAATATTGGCGATGTTACAGAATCTGGTGATAAAGATAGTGGTGCCCTTGTCGTTGAGGGTGGAGTAGGAATTGAAAAAAATCTGAATGTAGGTGGAACAATAGGTGTTAGTGGTTTCGCCACAATTGATCAGATCAAGATAAAGGATAATGTAATATCAACTATTTCCGGCAATGAATTATACTTAGATCCATATCCAGATGGATTAAGTAATGAAGGAACAGTTATTGTAAAAGGAAATTTACAAGTAGATGGAACTACAACATCTGTAAATTCAACAACTGTCGATTTAAATGATCCTATTATTGTTCTTGGTGATGTAACAAGCACAACAACAGTAATGACTACTGTTGTTGCTGGTGTAAGCACAATTAGATTAGATTCTGTTACAGGAATCAATACTGGTGACGTAGTTAGTGGAAATGCCGCCCTTTCAGTATCGGGGGTAAATACAATAACTTCTTATGATACTGTTAATAAAATTATAACTTTAACAGATGCGACTATTGCTCCTGGAATTTCTACAACTACACAATTAACAATTACCCACGCATACGATACTAATACTGATCGTGGTGTTGCATTTAATTATAATACAAGCACTGGAACTGCAAATAATAAAATTGGATTCTTTGGATATACTGATCAAAATAATGTTGGAAGTGCTGCCACTGCAAGATCTTGGACCTATATCCCAGATGCAACTATCACCAATAGTGTAGTAACTGGAACCAGAGGATACCTTGATATTAAAGGTATTTACTATCAAACTGGCGACTTCAATACTCACGGTGTTGTATATTTTGATGCTGATGGATTACAAACTTCCACAAATAATCCAGCATCCCCTGCCATTACTTCAAAGCAGATTCTAACTGCTATTACAAAGGTTACTTTATCACTCCCAACATCGATTACAGTATCTACCGGAGACATAATTAGACAAGATACAAGCAACGCTTATGGTGTTGTTGAAACTGGTGGAACATTAACCACATTAAATCTTATTGGTGTTGAAGGAACATTTGTTAATACTTATAACATTATAAAAGAAGGTGATAATGGATCTGTACAAAATCTATCAGTAATTCCTTCCTCAGTTTCGACAATATATACTAATAAACCACACTGGACATCAACCCTTGACGGAGGAACATTCTAAAATATGTCAAATGAAAGTGAAGTCGATATCAATATTTTAGTGCGTTTATATAATCAAAAATTAGCAGCACTAACAAACCAAAATATATTGCTAGAAGCAAAGTTGCAAACATTATCAGACGATTTTGCAAAAGAAAAAAATGAGCTTCTAGCAGTAAACCTTGATTTACAAAACAAATATGATGAATTGAAAAAGTCTAAAAAACCTGAAGCGTAACAAAAATGGCAAAACCAGCAAGTAGGCAAGAACTAATTGATTACTGTCTAAGGCGTCTAGGAGCGCCTGTGCTGGAAATTAACGTTGATGATGACCAAATAGATGATCTAGTGGACGATGCCCTTCAATACTTCAATGAGCGCCACTTTGATGGTGTAGAGAGAATGTATTTGAAGTATCAGATAAGTCAAGCAGATATTGATAGAGGGTCGGCAAAAGGTAAAAATGGTGTTGGAATTGTTACAACAACAGGAACATCCAATGTAATTGGATATGGTACAACATCATTTAACTTCTATGAAACATCAAACTATATTCAAGTTCCAGATTCAGTCATAGGTATTGAAAAGATATTTAAGTTTGATACTAGTTCCATTTCTGGTGGAATGTTTAGTATTAAGTATCAACTATTTTTAAATGATCTATATTATTTCAACTCAGTTGAACTTTTACAATATGCTATGGTTAAAAGTTATCTTGAAGATATTGACTTCTTACTAACAACTGATAAGCAAGTTAGATTTAACAAAAGACAGAATAGATTATATCTGGACCTTGATTGGGGAGCACAGTCTGCTGGTAATTTTTTAGTTTTAGATTGTTACAGAATTTTAGATCCAACTACTCATACCAAAGTTTATAATGATAGTTTCTTAAAAAGATATCTTACAGCACTAATTAAGAGACAGTGGGGTCAAAACTTAATTAAATTTAGAGGAGTTAAACTTCCTGGTGGTATTGAATTTAATGGCAGAGAAATTTATGAAGACGCAGAAAGAGAACTAGATGAAATAACTAAGAGAATGTCAATGGATTATGAACTTCCACCATACGACTTTATTGGGTAATGGCACTTAATCCATTTTTCCTACAAGGAACATCATCTGAACAGAGATTGATTCAGGACTTAATAAATGAGCATCTTAGGATGTATGGTGTTGAAGTCATTTATATACCAAGAAAATTTGTAAATAGAAAAACTATCATAGAAGAAGTTCAATCTTCAAGATTTGATGATAATTTTGCGATTGAAGCATATGTAAATACTTACGATGGTTATTCTGGTGCGGGAGATATTTTAACAAAATTTGGAATGAGTCTTAGAGATGAATTATTGATTACAATATCAAAAGAAAGATTTGAAGATTTTATCGCTCCATTTATGGGAGCATTAGATGATGGAAGTGGTGAAGGTGAAATTATATTATCTACTCGCCCAAGAGAGGGGGACTTAATTTACTTTCCACTTGGAGAAAGAATTTTTGAAGTTAAGTTTGTTGAACATGAAAATCCTTTTTATCAACTAGGTAAAAATTATGTTTATGAATTGAAGTGTGAACTATTTGAATATGAGGATGAAATTATTGATACTTCTATTGAAGAAGTAGATACACAAGTTGAAAATGAAGGATATATTACTACACTAAAACTGATTGGTGTTGGTAGAACTGCAACAGCATCTGCCACAATTGGTAGTGGATATGTTAGGGAAATTTTCCTTAATAATGATGGATATGGATATACTTCCACACCTGTAGTTGCTATAAGTAGTTCTCCCACTGGACAACCAGGAGATAATGCAACAGCGGTTGCACTAATGTCAGTTAGAAATGGAATTAGATCTGTTGATAGAATTTATTTGACTAATGCAGGTGCTGGATATAGCACTCCACCAACTATAAGAATTACTGGTGGTGGTGGAGCAGGTGCTGCTGCTACTTGTTCAATCGAAACTTCATATAATGGTGTAGTTAGATTTATTGTTAATGATAATGGTGTTGGATATGGTACTGCCCCCGTCGTTACAGTTTCAGCACCAGGACAAACTGGAATAGGTAGAACTGCTGTTGGTATTGCCTCTATTGGACTTGTCGGATCTGATAGCGTAGTTCGTTTAGTATACGTTGCAAATCCAGGAATAGGATACACTTCAAATCCAACTGTGGTTATTGCAAATCCAGAAACACTTACGGGTATTGGAACTTTCTTATTCAACGAAGTCGTTAGAGGATCTAGATCTCAAATTAGAGCAAGAGTTAAATCGTGGGATAAAGATACCAACATTCTCAAGGTTGCTAATTTAGGTATTGGAGCAACACAACCATTATTTTTACCAGGCGAAAATATTATTGGAACAGAGTCGGGAGCGATATTTACTGTTCAATATTTTGATCAAATGGATACATATGATAAATATAGTCAAAATGATGAGATTGAAGAAGAAGCAGATCTCATTTTAGACTTTACAGAATCAAATCCATTTGGTACTTATTAATGTTAGGAACGTACTATTATCACGAAATCATAAGAAAGACTATAATAGCTTTCGGAACATTATTTAACCAAATTCACATTCGCCATACCGATCAAAACGGTAATAGCATAAGTGATATGAGAGTTCCTATCGCTTATGGTCCGAGACAAAAGTTTCTTGCAAGAATTCAACAGCAACCAGAATTAAATAAAGCGACTCAGATTTCACTGCCAAGAATGTCATTTGAGATGACTTCTATACAATATGATCCAAGTAGAAAGTCGAGTGTTGTTCAAACTTTCAAGACCTGTGATGTTAATGGTAATGTAAAAAAAGTTTTTATGCCAGTTCCCTATAATATTGGGTTTGAACTTAATATTTTAACTAAATTAAATGATGATGCTCTACAAATTATTGAGCAAATTTTACCATATTTCCAACCAGGATTTAATGTAACAATAGATATGATTGAATCTATTGGTGAGAAAAAAGATGTTCCGATGGTTTTGGAAAGTATAAATTTTCAGGATGATTATGAAGGTGATTTTTCAACAAGAAGAGCGTTAATATATACATTATCATTCACAGCAAAAACATATCTGTTTGGTCCAGTTGCTGATAGTACTGATGGACTAATTCGTAAGATTCAAGTTGATATGTACACCAGTACAGATACAGAAAATGCTAAAAGAGAACTTAGATATACATTACGTCCAATTCCAACTGATGCAGGTCCAGATGATAACTTTGGATTTGACGAAAGATGGGAATTCCTCGATGATTCGAGAGAATATAGTCCAACACGCAAAATAGATGTTTGATAGATTATGTCAGAAAATTATGATAGTATCGATAACGCTTTAAACATTAAGAGTGAAATCGTAAACGTAGAGAAAGAAACTCCTATCGTTAAAGTAGAATCTACTAGCGATGGAGATATTAGAAAAGATTATGAGTATACTAGGGCAAACTTATATTCTCTTATAGAAAAGGGTCAAGAAGCAATTAATGGAATAATGGAGCTTGCTGCTGAAAGTGATCAACCAAGAGCATATGAAGTTGCGGGTCAATTAATTAAAAGTGTTGGAGATGTAACTGATAAACTTATTGATTTACAAAAGAAACTCAAAGATGTTGAAGAAGATGTGGTAAAAACAACAAATAATGTTACTAACAATGCGGTGTTTGTTGGTTCAACATCAGAACTGTCTAAACTTCTGAAACAAGGTTTTCTAAATAATAAAGAGTAAACTTTTCAGATGTATGAGTTGGTCTAATGATTACAAAAAATCAATAGACTGTAAAAATCCAAAGGGTTTTTCTCAAAAGGCACATTGTGCTGCCAGAAAGAAAAGACAAAGAGGCGAAGAGACAAAATCAATGTCACCATTTAACGAAGACGTGCAAAGTGTAAAGAAGATTAAGTTCTCCAAATTTACACACAAAACTCCCCATCTAAAAGGCGGTCAACACGTTTTAGATCCAAATGTGGATTTAAAGCAATTAGTTCATCACGCAACTGTTCAGTATCTTGATCGTGATGCTGATGGTGATATTGACATCTATGATGCTTCTAGTAAAAAAACACCTGATGAAAATGTTATGAGTGCTCCTGGTGAAGCACAAAAGAGATCTTTGAAACTAATTGCAAAGCAAAAAGGTGAAATGCTTCATACAAAAAGAGGCTCAGCATTTGAAGGTGTTGAAATGAGATATTGCAAACTTTGCAGAAAAATGGAAGCAAGAACGGATTGTTCATATGGACCTACAATGTGGGATAAGTATTCGGTAGCAAAAGTTCATCCAGCCAACGAAGCGAAAGATCACGAGTATTCAATGGCTCGTTCGGAACTCTCTACCATTGTTAATGGTGCCAAGAGACTTCAGAAAAAAATGAAGAAAGGTGAAGGTGAGATTGAGGCTTGGGTTCAGTCAAAAATCACCAAAGCAGCAGATTATATTGATTCGGCAGCAGATTATGTTGATAGTGGTGAAATGAATAAGGAAGAAGTTGAAATATTAGAAGGTAAAAGAGACGGTAAATCTGCAAAGGATCCTGGTTATTCATTAAGAGATTGGTTTAAAGGTGGTGGATGGGTTCAGGCAGGTGGTAAGTATGATGGTAAACCTTGTGCCAAACAACCAGGTCAAAAAACAAAGCCATTCTGCCGCGATGCCGATGATCGTGCTGCAATGAGCAAATCTGAAAGAACAAGAAGAGCAGCAAAAAAGCGTAAAGAAGATCCAAATCCAAATAGAAGTGGAAAAGCAAAATTTGTAAGTGCTTCTTATGAACCACAAGGTCAGCAACTTGATGAGTTATGGGGAAAGGTTGCTCTTGGTGCAGGTGCAATGTTTATTCCATATCTTTTGAAAAAATTTGCAAAACCTGCTGTAGATAAAGTAATTAATGAACCAGCAACTGGATCTGGAACTTTAGTTGATAAATTAAAGCAGAAAAGAGATACTATCAATCAGATGAATTCTTATGAATTACAAGGTGAAGTGATTGATGAAGCAGGAAAAAAATGCTGGAAAGGATATAAGAAGGCAGGAACTCAAACACTTTTTGGAAAAACTTATAATCGCTGCGTAAAGGAAGAAGTTTGTCCCGTTTGTGGATATGATCCCTGCGAATGTTTAGAAGGATCTCTCCAAGAGAAAAAAGATGCTTGCTATCATAAAGTAAAGTCACGTTATAAAGTTTGGCCAAGTGCATATGCATCTGGTGCATTAGTTAAGTGTCGTAAAGTTGGAGCAGATAGTTGGGGAACTAAATCAGAAAGCACTGATGCACTTGGATATGATTGGGATACACCAATTAGAGAAAGACCAGATAGATATTGCCCCAAATGTGAAAAACTAGAACTAAGAAATGAATGTAAATATGGAACTAGATACTGGGATATGTTTTCACTTCCAGCAGAATTGATCGGATCAAAAAAAGAATATAATATAACTATGCCTTATGCAGGCAATGTGAAAGAAAAATATCAGTTTTCAAATTGGAGAGAAGAACTTGCAGAGGACTGGCAAAAAGTTAATCGTCAAGACAAAACTGATGGATTAAGTCCCGCTGCAGTAAAAGCATATCGTCGTGAGAATCCAGGTTCAAAACTTCAAACTGCAGTAACTGAAAAGAAACCAAAAGGTAAGAGAGCAAAGCGTCGTGCATCATTCTGCCGCAGAATGAAGGGTATGAAGTCTAAACTGACTTCTGCAAAAACTGCAAGAGATCCAGATTCAAGAATTAACAAAGCACTACGTCGTTGGAGGTGTAACTAATGAAATCTTTTAGAGAGTTTCTTTCCGAAAGTGTAAATATAGCAGGTGACTTTAATGGAAACCTTTATATTAATGGTTCTGAACAACAATCAGAACCTGTTGGAGAATCTTTCTTTGCTGACGTAGTTTGGGAAGGAAAGATGTATCGTTTAGAAGTTGAAGGTAAGATGATGCATAAAAATGAACTTGCTGAACAAATTCAAGAAGAATATCCTGGTGCAATTGTTCATAACATTTATCCTTCACAATCACAAAGTTCTTTAAGAATCAAAAATTCACAAAGATATCAACCAGAAAGACTGACTTGGACTGATTAATTATGGCACAATGGAATAAGAATACACAGGACTTTCTGAATCAAGAAAGAACTTTATTTGAAGTTAATGGTGTTGCTACCAGAGACGGAAAAATTGTAGATAAATTTAATCGGTTTCCAGTAGATGTTCTTCCAGCAAATGCAGATGCTTTTGGAAGAACAAGAGTATCAAACCCATTAACACTTTTCGATTCATCTCATAGGTACAGAGATAATAACCTGTGGGATAGTTTAATAGTTGGAACTGGTTCTACTGTTGGATTTGCAACTACAGCAGGTTTGGTTGATATGACTGTTGGTGTTGGAAGCACCGCATCAGTTATCAGAGAAACTACAAAAGTATTTTCATATCAACCAGGAAAATCTCTGTTGACTATGAATACTTTTATATTGAATCCACCAAAAGAAAATCTAAGGCAAAGAGTTGGGTATTTTGGTGCCGATAATGGAATATATTTTGAGGTTGATGGTACTACAGCATATTTTGTAGAAAGAAGTTTGTCATTAGGAACAGAAACAAGAGTTGCTCAATCAAATTGGAATATTGATAAGTTAGATGGAACAGGTGTTTCTGGAATTACCTTAGACCTATCCAAAGCACAAATTCTTTGGATGGATATTGAATGGTTAGGACTTGGAAATGTAAGACTTGGATTTATAATTAATGGAAATTTTATTCACGCACATACTTTCCAACACGCAAATATAATTCAATCAACATATATTACAACAGCATCACTTCCTTTGAGGTATGAAATTAGCAACACTGGAATTACAACGAGTACAAGCACACTAAAACAAGTTTGTTCTACAGTAATTTCCGAAGGCGGATACGAACTTCGTGGATTGCAGCAAGCAGTTTCAACACCTATTACAGCACCAGTAGATTTGCCAACTCCTGCTGGGACATATTATCCAGTCATTTCCATTAGACTTAAAGCACCAATTAATGGACAACCAGATAGATTAGATGCAATTGTTATTATGACGGCACTATCAATTATGGGAACTGGAAATGGTCCCCAATATAATTGGCAGGTGAGAGCAAGTGCAACTACATCGGGAGGAACTTGGGTGAGTGCTGGAACAGACTCTGCGATTGAATATAAAATAGATGGTGGAACCGTTAGTGGTGGAAGAGTCCTAGCATCTGGATTCCTTACGTCGGCAAACCAATCATCACAATCAGTAGATATTCTTAAAGAAGCACTCTTCAAGTTTCAGTTAGAAAGAAATGGATTAACTAAAACTCCATATGAACTAACGTTAGTTGCGGCATCTGATACTGCGGGTGCTGATATTTTTGCTTCATTAGACTGGGAAGAAATTAGTAGGTAATTAATTATGAGTGAAGTTTATCTTGTATAAATATTTTTTAGATTGGGATTGAAATGTGTCTGCTATTATTAAAGTTCCAAGAGAAAGATTAAGTCCTAAAACAGTAAGAAATATTGCTCGCAAAAATTGGGGATTGACTTGGGAACAAATGAAAGGTATGGATGTTCATCATTTCCCACCAAGATGTGAAGGTGGAAAAGATATACCAGAGCATTTATATGTTTGTAGTAGAGAACTACATAAGTATGGGTGGCATAATGATGCTTGGTTTATGGAAAATTTAAATAAGGCAACTCAAAAAAATATTGGTAGGAAACATAGTAAAGAAACTTGTAGAAAGAAAAGTGAGGCACTGAAAGGTCGCTCTTTTGGTCATAAGTATGAGGGTGGAGAAAAACACCCAAACAGTAAAAGAGTTTCCATCAATGGGAGAGTTTATGTTTCTCAACAAGAAGCAGCAGATGATGTTGGAATAACAATACAAGGTCTTTCATATAGAATGAAACACTGGGGTCCAGACAGGGGGTATGAGTATGTCTAGTGATGTTTATTTGGGTAATCCTCTGCTCAAAAAAGCCAACACGCCTATTGAGTTTACGGAAGAACAGATTATTGAGTTCTTAAAATGTAAAGAAGATCCTGTATATTTTGCTAGAAATTATATTAAGATTGTGTCTCTTGATCACGGTCTAGTTCCTTTTGAGATGTACCCATTTCAGGAGAGATTAATTGAAAATTTCCACAAAAATAGATTTAATATTTGTAAGATGCCACGTCAAACTGGTAAGTCTACTACTTGTGTATCATATCTTCTGCACTACGCTGTTTTTAACGATAATGTTAACATCGCCATCTTAGCAAACAAAGCATCAACTGCTAGGGATCTTCTAGGAAGATTACAACTTGCTTATGAAAACTTGCCGAAGTGGATGCAACAAGGTATTATATCGTGGAACAAAGGTAGTTTAGAATTAGAAAATGGCTCCAAGATTTCATCTAACTCTACTTCTTCATCTGCTGTCAGAGGCGGATCCTATAATGTCATCTTTCTTGACGAGTTCGCTTTCATCCCGAATCACATTGCTGATGACTTCTTTGCCTCTGTTTATCCTACTATTTCTTCTGGACAGAGCACGAAGGTAATCATCGTTTCAACGCCACGCGGTATGAATCATTTCTACCGTATGTGGCACGATGCTGAACGCAACAAGAATGAATATGTGCCAACTGATGTTCATTGGTCAGAAGTTCCTGGTAGAGATGAGGCGTGGAAAGAGCAGACTATTGCCAACACTTCTGAACAGCAGTTCAAAGTTGAGTTTGAATGTGAATTCTTAGGATCTGTCAATACTCTTATCAATCCATCAAAATTAAGAAATCTTGTCTATGAAGATCCTATAAAGAGAAATGCTGGATTAGACATTTATCAAAATCCAATAGAGGAAAATAATTATTTGATTACAGTTGACGTTGCTCGTGGATTAGGTAACGATTATTCTGCTTTTATTGTTTTTGATATTACACAGTTTCCATATAAGGTTGTTGCAAAGTATAGAAATAATGAAATTAAACCAATGCTATTTCCTAGCATTATTCACGAAGTTGCCAAAGGATATAATGATGCTTGGTTATTAATTGAGGTAAATGATATTGGCGATCAAGTTGCAAGTATTCTTCACTTTGATCTCGAGTATGATAATGTTTTGATGTGTGCGATGCGTGGTCGTGCAGGTCAAATTGTTGGATCTGGATTTAGTGGGAAGAAATCGCAGTTGGGAGTAAGAATGACTTCTGCTGTGAAAAAGTTGGGATGCTCTAACTTAAAAACTCTATTAGAAGATGATAAGTTACTGACTGTTGATTATGACATTATATCAGAACTTACAACATTTGCACAGAGGCATAATTCATTTGAAGCAGAAGAAGGATGTAATGATGACTTGGCAATGTGTCTTGTTATATTCTCTTGGTTAGTTGCTCAAGATTACTTCAAAGAAATGACGGACAATGATGTTCGTAAGAGAATCTATGAAGAGCAAAAAAACCAGATTGAGCAGGATATGGCACCATTTGGATTTATTTTGGATGGTCTGGATGAAGAAATTTTTGTTGATGAGAAGACGGGAGATAGGTGGATTAATGCAGCATCGAAGGATAATAATTTGGAAGTTTGGAATTTAGATGAATATGGAGACAGATCTTATATGTGGGATTATCGATAATGGATTTCGATATAGACATAGATGATCAACTCAATACTCAACACCTACTTTTTTTAGAACGCCAATGCAGGGTCTGCAAAAAGACTAAAAGTCTGATAGATGACTTTTATCTTACTAGAAAAGGAAGAGGTATTTTCCCATCAGCGTACTCATATGAGTGCAAAGAGTGTACTAAAAAGAGAATTATAGAGAAACGAAAGAGTAATTTAGATATAATAAATTGGGAATATCCAGACTGGTAGTTGTTCACGCACTGTTTCCCCAATGAAAGTAGTCTTTTTCATAAATATTTTTAGATTAATTCTGGATGGAGAATAAAGATGCCTCTAAATTTAGCATCTCCTGGAATTCTAGTAAGAGAGGTTGATTTAACTATTGGAAGAATTGATCCAGTTTCTGGGTCAATTGCTGGTATTGTAGCTCCTTTTGCGAAAGGACCTGTTGGTGTTCCTCAACTCATAGAAAACGAGAACGACCTGTATCAAACTTTTGGACAACCATATTCGGTTGATAAGCACTACGAGCACTGGATGGTTGCGTCATCATATCTTGCTTATGGCGGATTGATGAGAGTTGCGAGAGCAGATGATCAACAGTTAAAAAATGCTTTTGTCGGTGCTGGTACTAGCATTAAGATTAAGAGCGAAGAGCATTATGTTCAGTTGGGATACGATTTAAATGTTATTCCAAACTTTACCTTCGTTGCCAAAAACCCAGGAACTTGGGCAAATGGTGTTAAGGTTGCAATCATTGATGGAAAAGCAGATCAAATTCTGACAGGTATTTCTACATCTAATGTTCAAGTTGGATACGGATTTACTGTTGCAATTCCCGATGGCACAGTTTTACCTGGAATTGGTATAACATCACTTATCGGTGGTTACTTTAAAGGAATTATTACCGAAGTTGGTGATGGTGAAATTTCAACCAAACTGGTGGGTGTCGTAACCGCAACTGGCGGTATGGTAAATGTTGATTATCAACAGAATGGAATATACGCACTTCCACAAACTGGAGCAGTCGCAATCCACACAAATGGTGTAGGAACTGCATTTACAAGTAGATCATATACTGGAGAAAAAGATTGGTTCGAAAATCAATCAATCACTCTAAGTGTAGGTAAGATTGATTGGGATTCGATTGCAAATAAACCTGGAACTTCGGCGTTTGTTTCTGGAAGAGGTGGAAGATTTGACGAAATGCATATTGTTCTAATTGATGATAAAGGAACAATTACTGGTAATGCAGGTACTATCTTAGAAAAGCATCTTGCTCTTTCAAAAGCAAATGATGCAGAATATTCAGTAGGAAGTACTTCTTATTGGAGAAAATATCTTGAAACTAATTCAAGATACATTTTTGGTGGATCGGAACCAGTTGGAATTGTTACAACTGGATTCAGTGGAAATGGTGTTCCACAGTTCGAACTAAATGATGATGCTGGATGGGATCAACCTGCACAAAACGTAGTTTTTGCTGGAACAGGATCAAATACTTATACTCTTGCAGGTGGTTTAAATTATCAAGGAAAAACTGATCTGTTAACAACAGGGGCACTATATTCTGGATTAGACGATATTATAAGTGGTCTTGAACTATTCGAGAACACTGAGGAAATTGAAGTTGATTTCATTCTAATGGGATCAGCAAATTATAGAAAGGATGAGGCACAGGCACTAGCAAACGCTTGCGTTGCGATTGCAGAGTATAGAAAAGATGCTGTTGCATTTATTTCACCATATAGACAAGCATTCTTGAATGATTCTTCTGTTGGAACAGTAACTGTAAATAACATCGATACCATTACAGATAATGTCGTAAGTTTTTATGCACCAATAACCTCAACAACTTATGGAATCTTTGATAGTGGTTATAAGTACATGTATGACAGATTTAATGATACATTTAGATATGTTCCACTAAATGGAGATATTGCTGGATGCTGTGCAAGAACTGATATTCAACAGTTCCCATGGTTCTCTCCCGCAGGAACTTCAAGAGGAGCAATTCTAAATGCAGTTAAACTTGCATACAATCCAGGCAGAAGACAAAGAGACATTCTGTATTCTAACAGAATTAACCCAGTAATCTTCTCACCAGGTGCAGGTATTGTTCTCTTCGGTGATAAAACTGGATACGGTAAGTCATCGGCGTTCGATAGAATCAACGTTCGCAGACTCTTCATCTATCTGGAAGATGCAATTTCTTTTGCTGCTAAGGACTTCCTCTTTGAATTCAACGATGAAATTACAAGAACCAGTTTTGTAAATATTGTTGAACCTTTCCTACGCGATGTTCAGTCCAAGAGAGGTATCTTTGATTATGTTGTTATTTGTGATGAAACAAACAATACTGGGGAAATCATTGATGCGAATGAATTCATCGCAGACATTTACATCAAACCAGCAAGATCGATTAACTTCATCGGTCTGACCTTCATTGCCACCAGAACTGGTGTTGCATTTGAAGAAGTAATCGGTTCCGTTTAATTAAACTAGAGGTTTAGAACTATGCCAGCTAGAAATCAAATTAATCCACCCCCACTAAGGAAGATCACCGACTTTAAAAATAAGTTAACTGGTGGTGGTGCTCGCCCTAACCTCTTTGAGGTTGTCCTTACTTTCCCAGATGCTGCTACTCCAAATACAACAACGATTGAAAAATCTAGATTTATGATCAAGGCAGCTAACCTGCCTGCATCAAACGTTGCTCCAATTGATGTTCCTTTTAGAGGTAGAATTCTAAAAGTTGCAGGAGACAGAACCTTTGATTCTTGGACGGTTACCGTTATCAACGACACTGATTTCTCTATTCGTTCCGCTTTTGAAAAGTGGATGAATACATTTAACAGATTGTCCGATAACACTGGTTTAACCAATCCAGCAGATTATCAGTCCGATGCTTATGTTTATCAATTAGATCGTGACGGATCTGTACTAAGATCATATAGAATGTATGATTTGTTCCCAACTCAGGTATCTCCTATTGAACTTTCATATGATGCTCAGGGTATCGAAGAGTTTACAGTAGAACTTCAAGTTCTTTGGTGGGAAGCAATTAAAGGAACTGGCACAAATGCTGGTGGTGAAGATATTAACTAAATAATAGAATAAAGAGTCAAAAGATTATACTATGGCAAAACTTTTTGGTTTTTCTATTGATAGTAACAAAAACCAATCTCCTTCGGTAGTATCCCCCGTACCTCAAACCAATGAGGACGGGGTTGATAATTATATTGCTAGTGGATTTTATGGTCAATATATTGATATCGAAGGAGTTTATCGAACAGAGCATGATTTAATCAAAAGATACAGGGAAATGGCACTTCACCCAGAGTGTGATGGTGCCATTGAAGATGTTGTCAACGAAGCTATTGTTAGTGATCTATACGATTCTCCAGTAGAGATTGAACTTTCTAATTTGAATGCTAGCGAATCACTTAAAAAGAAAATAAGAGAAGAATTTAGATATCTAAAAGAAATCATGGACTTTGATAGAAAGTGCCATGAGATTTTTAGAAACTGGTATATTGATGGAAGAATTTATTATTTGAAGGTCATTGATCTTAAGAATCCTCAGGCAGGAATTCAGGATCTAAGATACATTGATCCTATGAAGATGAAGTATATTCGTCAGGAAAAGAAAAATAATAAAGATCCTTATGCTAGAGTAAATTCAAGAAACACTGAAAACTCTCTACCCCATAGTCCAGAATTTGAAGAGTATTTCTTATATACTCCAACACCAAATTATCCAACAGGAATGATTTCAGGCGCTGGTTCTGGAAAATCAGTTAAGATTGCAAAAGACTCAGTTGTATATTGCACTTCTGGTCTTGTAGACAGAAATAAAAATACTGTTCTTTCTTATCTTCATAAAGCAATCAAAGCACTCAATCAACTGAGAATGATTGAGGACTCTCTTGTTATTTACAGATTATCAAGAGCACCTGAAAGAAGAATTTTCTATATTGATGTTGGCAACCTTCCAAAGGTAAAAGCGGAACAATACCTTAAAGAGGTTATGTCTCGTTATAGAAATAAACTTGTATATGATGCTTCAACTGGTGAAGTTCGTGATGACCGCAAGTTTATGTCTATGATGGAAGATTTTTGGTTACCTCGCCGTGAAGGTGGTAGAGGAACTGAAATCACCACTCTTCCTGGTGGGCAAAATCTTGGAGAACTTGCCGATATTGAATACTTCCAGAAAAAACTGTATAGAGCACTTGGAGTTCCAGAATCAAGAATTGCTGGAAGTGGTGATGGATTTAATCTCGGAAGATCATCGGAAATTTTAAGAGACGAACTTAAATTTGCAAAGTTTGTTGGTCGTTTGAGAAAGAGATTTGCTCAAATGTTCAATGATATGTTGAAAACGCAATTGATTCTCAAAAACATTGTCAGTCCAGAAGATTGGGATGTAATGTCAGATCATATTCAATATGATTTCTTATACGATAATCAATTTGCTGAACTTAAAGAGTCAGAACTTCTAAATGGACGTTTAGGAACACTTGCAACAATTGAACCTTACATTGGAAAATATTTCTCAACAGAATATGTAAGAAAGAAAATTCTTCGTCAAACTGATTCAGAAATCATTGAGATTGATGAGCAGATTGAGGATGAAATTCAAAAAGGAATTCTTCCAGATCCTTCAATGGTTGATCCAATCACTGGTGCTCCATTACCACAACCTGGTGAAGGAAATGGTATGGCAGGAATGGGTCAAGATGCAATGGGAATGGGTGAGATTCCAACAGAGCCAGGTCTAGATGCACAAGCAAATGTAACAGACGCCCAAATGCAAAAAGATGCTAAAAAGGCTGAGATATAAATAAATTTATAATTAATAAAACAATTTTATGGAAGATCTTATCGACTTGATCGCAACTGATGCATCAGCATCGGATGTTCGTGACAAAATTCACGATATTCTTTATTCAAAAGCAGCAGAGAGAATTGAACTCGCAAAACCATACGTAGCATCGTCTATGTTTGGTGAGTCTGAAGTAGAAGAAACAGAGGATCAAGAATAATGGCCAATAGAATTAAAGTTCTTGGGGCAGAAGCAGCACTTCCAACTACAACCGGAACGGCGACTAGTTTTAGTTCGGCAACGGTTGTTCGTTTAGTTAATACTGCACCGACCACAGAATATCTAGTTACAGTGGTCGAAACACAGGGTGGAACCGTTGTTGGTTCTTTCACTCTACCTCGACTACAAACTGAACTTTTGGAAAAATTACCATCACATTGTGTGTATGCGGCGAATGCTGCTGTTTTGGGAGCAAAAGTAGGATTCACAAACTAAAACAATGAAACTCATCACAGAAGAAATTCAAAAGGTAGAATTTATTACCGAAGGCAAAGGTTTAAAGCAAAAAATGTATATTGAAGGTGTTTTCCTTCAAGGTGATATTTGCAACCGTAATGGAAGAATGTATCCAATGGAAACACTCTCCCGTGAGGTAAAAAGATATACCGAATCTTTTATTAATAAAGGTCGTGCTCTTGGTGAACTTGGACACCCTGATGGACCAACAGTCAACCTTGATCGTGTTTCTCATAAAATTGTTTCTCTCACTGCAGAAGGAACAAACTTTAGAGGTAAGGCACAACTTCTCGAAACTCCAATGGGTAAGATTGCAAAATCTCTTATTGGTGAAGGAGTTTGTCTTGGCGTTTCTTCTCGTGGTGTTGGTTCATTAAAGATGACCAATGAGGGTCATAAAATTGTTGGCGAAGATTTTATGCTAGCAACTGCTGCTGATATTGTTGCCGATCCTTCTGCACCTGATGCTTTTGTTCAGGGAATTATGGAAGGTAAAGAGTGGGTTTGGGAAGGGGGAATTCTTCGTGAAAGACTTGCAGAACAAACTCAAAAGAGAATTAATACTCTGGTTGATCAAAGAAGACTTGAAGAGCATAAGTTGAATTTATTCAACGAATTTCTTTCAAATCTTTAATTTATAAATAAATATAGATTATCTAAGAATCTAAACAAAAATGTCCGTTGGTAGAAATTTACAAGAAATGGAAAACGTAGTAACCAAAGGGGCTGCACCTGCCGATCCAATGCCACAAACTGGCATCGAGTACGAAGATTTAGGTGGTCCTACTCCCGAAAATTATCGTCCAGATGACGATTCTTCTAAACTCAAAGACCCATCTGCAACTCTTGCTCAGGTAAGAGACATTGTTAATGCGAAAGCAATGAAAGCAGAAGAGACTGAGATTGAAGATGAAGTCATTGAAGAGGAAACCGAAGAGGAAGAGACCGACCTCGAAGGTGAGGAAGGTGGTGAAGATTCAGAAGAAGATACCGCCGAAGAAGAAGTAGAAGAAGTAGAAGAAGAGTTTAACATCGATGAAGATGTAAACGCTCTTCTCGAAGGTGAGGAGCTTTCTGAGGAATTCCAAGAGAAAGCACGCACCATCTTCGAAGCAGCGATTAAGTCGAAAGTTGCCGAAATCAAAGAGTCTCTCCAAGAGTCATATGCAGTTGCTCTTGTAGAAGAACTCAATGCTATCAAATCGGAACTTACCGAAAGAGTCGATGCATATCTTGAGTATGTCGCTGATGAGTGGTTCCAAGAGAATGCACTCGCAGTTGAGCACGGTCTTAAGACCGAAATGACCGAATCATTCCTCGTTGGAATGAAGAGTCTTTTTGAAGATCATTATGTAACAATCCCTGAAGATAGATATGATGTAATCGAGAGCATGGTAGATAAACTTGATGAAATGGAAGAAAAACTCAACGAGCAAATTCAAAGAAATGTTGCTCTTAATAGAAGATTAGCTGAGTCGGTTGCTGATGTAATCTTTGCAGATGTCGCTGAGGGTCTTGCACTATCTCAGAAGGACAAACTCGCTTCTCTTGCCGAAAATGTTGAGTTTGAAAGTGAAGCAGACTATCGTGAGAAGCTAGTAACTCTGAGGGAATCATATTTCCCAGCAAACACTGGTACTCAAAGAAGCACAACTGAGAATCTCTCAGAAGAAGTCTCATCTGATGAAACGATCACTGAATCTGTTTCGCCAGTAATGGCTGCTTATTTAGAGACTCTTGCTAGAGCTTCTAAAAAGTGATTTTTAGATCATAATCAAACAACAACACTTTTAAAAGAGGTAAATTCAAATGCAAATGTTCAATGCTGAGCAATTGCAGGAGAAGTGGGCACCTATCCTCGACTATGAGGGTCTTGATTCAATCAAAGATTCGCATCGTAGAGCGGTAACCGCTATCCTGCTAGAAAACCAAGAGAGAGAACTCCGTGAGGAGAGAGCATTCCTCTCTGAAGGTCCTACTGTTAGCACCCTTTCTGGAACCGGTAATCCTGGTTTCTCTGCCGGCGCTTCTGCACCTGTTGCTGGTTTCGACCCCGTTCTGATCTCCCTGATCAGACGTTCAATGCCTAACCTGGTCGCTTATGACCTCGCTGGCGTTCAACCAATGAACGGTCCTACTGGACTCATCTTCGCAATGCGCTCGAAGTACAACACCCAGAGCGGCACCGAAGCACTGTTCAACGAAGCAGATACTGCATTCTCTGGTCAGTCAACCAACCTCAACAACACTCAGGGTTGGACTAACGGAACCGTTGGTCTTGGTACTACAACCCAAAGAGGAACCAATCCTGGTCTTCTCGATCCTACTTTCCCTGCAACTGGCGATGCTAGTACCTACAACGTAGGTCAGGGTATGCGTACCGATGTTGCTGAGAATCTTGGCGACGGTACTGAGGGTCACTTCAATGAGATGGCATTCTCGATCGAGAAGGTCACTGTTACTGCGAAGTCCAGAGCACTGAAAGCTGAGTACTCACTCGAACTCGCACAAGACCTGAAGGCAATTCACGGTCTGAATGCAGAAGCTGAGCTTGCAAACATCCTCAGCACCGAGATCCTCGCAGAAATCAACCGCGAAGTTATCCGTACCATCTATAACGTTGCTGAGTCTGGTGCTCAGGCAAACGTTGCTACCGCTGGTACTTTCGACCTCGATGTTGACTCCAACGGTCGTTGGTCAGTTGAGAAGTTCAAGGGTCTTATCTTCCAGATCGAGCGCGACGCTAACGCAATCGCACAAAGAACTCGTCGTGGAAAGGGCAACATGATCCTCTGCTCCGCAGACGTTGCTTCCGCCCTGACAATGGCTGGTGTACTTGATTACACCCCCGCCCTCAACGCTAACCTCAACGTTGATGACACTGGTAACACCTTCGCTGGTGTTCTGCAAGGTAAGTATCGTGTTTATATCGATCCTTATTCGGCAAACGTTTCTGCTAACCAGTACTACGTTGTTGGTTATAAGGGTTCTTCCCCTTATGATGCAGGTCTGTTCTATTGCCCATACGTACCCCTCCAGATGGTACGTGCGGTTGGTGAGGACACCTTCCAGCCCAAGATTGGCTTCAAGACCCGCTATGGTATCGTTGCTAACCCATTCTCACAGGGTACAACCGCTATCACTGGCGACGGTCTGGTACGTAACGCAAACCGTTACTACAGAAGAGTCAAAGTAACCAATCTAATGTAAAATACATTTACATTAAAGTTTTAGAGGGGAGAAATCCCCTCTTTTTTATTATAAATAAAGGATACATACCTTTTTGATAAAATGGCATTTATATATAAAGCAACAAACAAAGTTAATGGTAAAATTTATATCGGGAGAACATCCTACGACAAATTATACAAAAGAATTAATTCTCACTTTTGGTATTCTAAAAATAAAGATTGCAACATACCATTTGCAAATGCCCTAAAAAAATATGGAAGAAATCAATTTGAATGGGAAATTTTAGAGGAATGTAAAAATGAAGATATGGGGCAAAAAGAAATTTATTGGATAGATAAGTTAAAACCAGATTACAATGTTACTCTTGGTGGTGATGGGGGACATTATGGAAGAATATGCCCAGAAAATGTGAAGTTAGCATCTAAAATTGCAAACAGTAAACCTGTCATAGATACGAGAACTGGAATCGTGTATGAAAGTGCAACAGAAGCATCAAAAAATCTTGGTATTTCCAGATCCAGTATTTCTAGAAGTTGCGCAAAAGATGAATCTAAAAGTCGCCCAAATAGAAAACCTTGGTTTAGATATATAGAGAATAAATAAAAATAAAACTAGTAGAAAAATGAAACCTACTCCTAGACAATCGCAAGAAATTCATAAGAACTATGAAAAGGTTGTTGAGCATCTCATCAGTGAAGGTTATGCAGAGGATAAAGAATCTGCCAATAACATCATTAATGGTATGAGTGAGACTTGGTTCAATCTCATAGTTAATGATTGATAATGAAGACTTTTAAAGAATTTTGCGGCGATGCTGATATTTTAGAATTTTGGAATCCATTTGCATCTAAACCGCAAGTAAAACCAAAAGCAAACACAAAAGTTCTTGCTTATAAGAACTATAATCCTGGTGTTTTGGATAAGTCTACTGGAAAATTCACCCAACGTCCTCATAGTGAAGCAGAACAACAGAGGTATGGTTGGAAACCAGTAACTGTAAGCACTTACAGTAAGGCAGATACTCCCGGTTCATTAACTGCAAGTGGTCATAAATTTGATGACACTCAAAGACTAGTTGCTGTTCCATATGCATCTAAAACAAGCTCTAAACCTTCTATTCCATTTGGAACAAAGTTACAAATAACAAAAGCACCAGGAACAAAGGCACCAATTGCAACAACTACTGTTCGTGACACTGGAAACTTTGGACGAGCTGGAGATTATAATAAACAAACATATGCAGATGCAGCATTACAAACTACTAGAGATTTTACAGGAAACCCCAATATTACTGCAATAGAAGCTGGTAAACAAAAAGTTTACGTTAGAACTTTATCAAAACCAAAACCAAAAATTCCTGATTTGGGCGTAAAGGTAAATATGAGTATTCCAAAAATAGTTCCAACTAAGAAAAAATAATGACATCTTGTAATTGGGCAAACCAAATTAGCAACAGAAACTTTTTATCTGTCACTGGATTCAAATTTACTTTGGCAAGATATCCAAAAGTAGATTTTTTCTCCAATAGTGCCAGAATACCACAAATTACTCTGGATGTTGCCAGACAATCATCATATTTAAAAGACCTTGATGTTCCAGGTGAAAAATTAAATTATGGAGATCTAACTATAAAATTTGTGGTTGATGAAAATATGGAAAATTATATTACAATTTACGATTGGTTGGTTGGGTTAGGTTTCCCAGAAATTACAACTCAATTTAAAGATCTAACAACTGTTGAAAATAAAAGAGATATGAAAGCACAATTTAGTGATGGAACTCTGCGCGTTTTGAACAGTAATTTTAAGGAAGTTGCGAAAGTTAAATTTTTAGATTTATTTCCAGTCTCACTGAGTTCTCTTGATTTTGATGCGTCAGCATCTGATGTCCAATACTTTACAGCAGAGGCATCTTTCAAGTATACTGTATATCAACTTACATCATCGATTTAATGGATCTTGATCAAATTCAGGAGATGTGGCAGAAAGATTCTGTCATCGATCCTGATAACTTACACGATGAGTCTTTAAAAATACCCCAACTTCACGCAAAGTATTATACACTCTACAATACAATTACCTTGCTGCGTGAAAGGGCAAGAGAGACTCATAGCAAGGTAAAACTCGAACGATACAACTACTACACAGGAAAGGCACCTATTGAGGTTTATGAAGAAGAACCTTTCCCATATAAGGTCAGAGATAAAGAGGCATTACAGAGGCATATGGATGCCGATGAGAAACTGAATAAGATAGATCTAAAAATCAGATACTATGACATTATGTTAAAGTTTCTGGAAGAAGTGATCAAAACAATTTCAAACAGAACTTTTCAAATCAAAAATGCTATCGAATGGCATAGATTCCAAGCAGGGTTTAGCTAAATAAAAATAAAACAGGATGAAGACTTTTAACGAGTTTCAAGAGCAACTGTCACTATCACAAGCATTTCAAAAAGCAGGAAAGGGACCAGGAGTTGGAGACTGGGAAAGTTCTAGAACTTTAAATAGTTTGAGGGGTGCATCTACAAGCGATAGAGCAAAACCAAAGGGGAGCAAGGCAGGAATTCCAACCGTACCTTTAAATCAGGCAACTTATAGGGGAAGAGCAGAAGCAGATAGAAATCCAAAATATCAAGAGAATCCGGACTATACTGGACCAACAATTGGGTTTGGAGGTTCTCCTGGAACTAAAGATAAAATGCCGGGAACAACGCCAAGTAATAATCCAAGTTTATCTACAACAAAATTAAAATCAAAACCACTATCTACATCAAAACCAAAATCAAATTATTCTAACTTTATATGATTACATAGGAGGCAGAAATGCCTCTTTTTTATTGCCAATAAATATTTTTGTATTGATATGAACTTATGTCACACTTGGTTATATCTAAAAAGAATGAGGTCTATCTTCAAGTAAAAGCAGAACCTCACGTCTATTATGAACTTGCAGATCAGTTCACATTTGACGTACCAGGTGCCAAGTTTATGCCTCAGTTCCGTAACAGACACTGGGATGGAAAAATACGCTTGTTTAACACACAAACTGGTGAGATCTATGTTGGTCTTTTAGATAAGGTCACTCGTTTTTGTGAAAATCACGATTACACATATGAGTTCATAAACAATAAGTTTTATGGACTTCCTTTTGAGGTAAATGAACATATCTCAAAAGAAGGTGTAAAAGATTATATGACTTCTATTTGCAAGTATGCTCCCCGCGAGTACCAAGTTGAGGGAGTATACGACGCTTTAAGACATAATCGCAAGTTGCTGATATCTCCAACTGCTTCTGGAAAGTCGTTGATGATATATTCGATTGTCCGATATTACGTTGAGAAAGGACAAAATACTCTGATAGTCGTTCCGACGACATCCCTTGTAGAGCAGATGTATAAAGACTTTGCAGATTATGGGTGGGATGTTGGTTCATACTGCCACAAGATTTATGCGGGAAAAGAGAGAGAAACAGACTCTCAGGTAATCATCACAACCTGGCAGTCTATCTACAAACTTCCCCGTCAATACTTTTCAAGATTTAATGTGGTAGTTGGAGATGAAGCACACCAGTTCAAGTCTAAGTCATTAGTATCTATAATGACAAAACTTTCTGATGCAAAATATCGGTTTGGTTTTACTGGCACACTTGATGGTACACAAACTCATAAGTGGGTTCTAGAAGGTTTGTTTGGTCCTTCTTATAAGATCATCAGAACAGAAGAACTGATGCAGAAAGGACACGTTGCCAAACTGGATATCAATATACTTCTATTGAAACACCCACCGAATAAGTTTGAAACCTTTGAGGATGAGGTTCAATATATTATCAATCACGAGAAACGTAACAAGTTTATTCGCAATCTTGCTCTTGATCTCAAAGGCAATACTCTAATTCTTTTTTCAAGAGTCGAAGGTCACGGTCAACCTTTGTATGACCTCATAAATAAGAATATCGATGAAAATCGTCACGTGTTTTTTGTACACGGTGGAGTAGATACAGAGGACAGAGAAAAAGTTAGAGAAATTACCGAAAAAGAAAATAACGCAATCATTGTTGCTTCTTACGGAACTTTTTCTACGGGTATTAATATTAAAAACCTACACAATGTTATCTTTGCTTCTCCAAGTAAATCAAGAATTAGAAATCTTCAATCAATTGGAAGAGTTCTAAGAAAAGGAGACAACAAGACAAAAGCGACTTTATATGATATTGCCGATGATATCAGTTATAAGTCAAGAAAAAATTATACACTCAATCATTTAATCGAGCGAATCAAAGTTTATAACGAAGAAAACTTTAACTATGATATTGTAAACATACCGCTAAAAAACTAATGGGAGAAGAGTTTTACGCAGCAATCAAACTAGTAACAGGTGAAGAAATATTTTCTTTAATATGCGTTGATGATAACGATGGGGATCCTATTGTAATACTTCAAAATCCTGTCATAATGAAAGTTGTTACTAATCACATAGGACAGTACGTTAAAGTAAAACCTTGGATGGAAGTACCATCTGATGATTTCTTTATCATTAAGTACGATAAGATCGTTACTATGACTGAAGTAAAAGAAAGTCAAATGATAACCTTTTACGAAAGATATATTAACGATGAAGATGTTGATATTGAACTAGATGGTAAGGTTCAGATATCTGATAAAATGGGATATATCTCTTCTGTTGAAGATGCTAGAAAGACTTTGGAGAATATTTTCCGTAAAGATCTTAAAGATAATAAAGAAAGCTAGATTCTCATCTTCAACGGGAACAAACATATTCTAATCATAATTTCCAATGTTGTCAAGCCCCCAAAGTATGCTATAATGAACATAACAAAAATTTATCTACTGAGACCGATGTTATGTCCAAGAAGAAATCCGAACATTATGTAAATAACAAGGAGTTACTTGAAGCACTGATTGTTTATAGAACAAAAGTTGAAAAGTCATACTTGAAGATTTACGATAAAGATCTTACAAAGCAACCAAAAGAAGAAAGAGCAAAGCACTGGGAAGGTAAACCACCGATCTCAAACTATCTGGGTGAATGTTTTCTTAAAATCGCTACACACCTCTCATACAAACCGAACTTTGTGAACTATATGTTTCGGGATGATATGATTTCTGATGGTATTGAAAACTGCGTCCAGTATATTCATAACTTTGATCCAGAGAAGTCAAAGAATCCATTTGCTTATTTTACTCAAATCATTCACTACGCTTTTCTCCGTCGTATTCAGAAAGAGAAGAAGCAACTGGAAATCAAGACCAAGATTATCGAACGGACTGGTTTTGATGAGGTAATGATGGTTGACGACAGCTTGCTTTCTGGTAGCAGTTCCGACTATAATACGATCAAGGACAATATTGCTTACAAGAATCGATGAAGGTTGCGATCATTACAGATCAGCATTTTGGTGCTAGGAAATCGTCCAAGTTTCTCCACGACTATTTTAAAAAGTTTTATGATACCGTTTTCTTTCCATATCTTGAAGAGAACAATATCAAAACTGTTGTTGATATGGGGGATACTTTTGATAACCGTAGATCAATTGATCTTTGGGCACTTGAATGGGCAAAAGAGAACTATTATGATCGCCTTCAACAAATGGGTGTGACGGTTCATACGATTGTCGGAAACCACACCGCATACTATAAGAATACTAACTCGGTCAATTCAGTAGGTCTTCTTCTCAAAGAATATGATAATATTAAAATCTATTCTGAAGTAGAAGAAGTTAAGTTAGATAAATTAAAAGTACTTTTTGTTCCATGGATTAATCAAGAAAATGAGGAGACTACTTTCAAATCTATTCAAAATACATCTTGCAAATGCGCGATGGGGCACCTTGAACTCAACGGATTTAGAGCTCATCGCGGACACGTCATGGAAGACGGTATGGAGAGCGAACTATTTGAGAAGTTCGAACTTGTCTTCTCGGGACACTATCACACTCGATCGAACAACGGGAAAATCTACTATCTAGGAAATCCTTATGAGATGTTCTGGAATGATGTAAATGATACTCGCGGATTTCATATCTTTGATACAGAAACATTAGGATTTGATCCGATCAATAATCCATATAAACTTTTTTACAACGTTTATTATGATGATACCCCATATCAAACATTTGATACTCGTGAGTATGTCGGAAAAATTGTAAAGGTTATTGTAAAGAAAAAATCCGATCCGAAGAAGTTTGAAAAGTTTATTGATAAATTGTATTCATCTGGAATTCAAGAACTCAAAATTGTAGAGAATTTTGAAATTCATATTGATGAAGATTTTGAAGTCGAAGAGTCTGAAAATACAATTTCTATTTTGAATAGATATATTGATGAATCTGAGATTGATTGTGATAAATCAATCATCAAGGGTATTTTACAAAAGATATACTCACAAGCTTGCGAGGTTGAGTAATGTTTCTTCTGACTCTTAAAGATCAAAAAGAAGACGGGGCATACGCTGTTCAAAACAGATACGGGGAAAAAGTTCTTTTCCTCTTTGAAGAAGAAGATGATGCCGTTCGCTATGCTTTGATGCTTGAAGATCAGGAAGATACAGAAATGGATGTTGTAGAGGTTGATGATGCCCTTGCAATAATGACCTGTAAGAGGTATAATTACAAATATGCCGTCGTTACAGCAAACGATATTGTTATTCCCCCTAAACTGAATGATAACCTTTCAAAAGATCCGTTGGCGTAATTTTCTTTCTACTGGAAACAGTTTTACAGAAGTTGATTTCCAAAGTAATCACACAAATCTTATTATTGGAACGAACGGAGCTGGTAAATCCACTATTCTGGATGCTTTGACTTTTGTTCTGTTTAATAAACCATTCAGGAAGATTAATAAACCTCAACTTGTAAATACAACTAATGAGCGTGAATGTGTTGTAGAAGTTGAGTTTACAATTAATACTCGTCAGTACCTTGTTCGTCGTGGTATTAAACCGTCTGTTTTTGATATCATTGTAAATGGTACTCCAATGCATCGTGAAGCAGATGATCGTGCGATGCAGCGTATTCTTGAAGAAAGTATTCTCAAACTTAATTACAAATCTTTTACTCAGATTGTAATTCTTGGTAGCAGTACTTTTGTTCCATTTATGCAACTTACGACATCGAATCGTCGTGAGGTGATCGAAGATCTTTTGGATATTCGTGTATTCTCTGCAATGAATAACCTTGTAAAGGATAAACTTCGTGAAAAGAAAGAGCAAGTTAAATCTCTGGATTTGAGAAAAGATAATATTAAAGATAAGATGAAGATGCAAGAAGACTTCATCGAAGAACTTGAAAATCGTGGTAATGCTAATATTAATACAAATAGAGAAAAGATTACCAATTTAGATTCTGAGATTCAAATTTACATTTCTCAAAATTCTAAAACAGAAAAAGAAGTCTTCGAGTTAACAAAAGATCAAGAAGAGGTAATCGGTGCTGGTGATAAGTTAGTAAAATTAAACAATCTAAAAGGTAAAATCTCCCAGAAAGTATCTGCTATTACCAAAGAACATAAGTTTTTTACTGAAAATACGGTATGCCCTACTTGTACTCAAACCATTGAAGAAGAGTTTCGGTTAAATAGAATTACCGACGCTCAAAATAAGGCAAAGGAACTTAAAGATGGTTATGAAGAACTTGAACAAACAATAAAGTTCGAACAGGAGCGAGAGCGTCAATTCAACGCACTTTCCAAGGAGATTACGAAACTCAACCATGAGATTTCTCAAAACAATACTCGGATATCACTTAACCAGCGACAAATCCGAGATCTTGAAAATGAAATTCAAACTATTACCCAAAACCTTGCAAACCGAAATACTGAGCATGAGAAGTTAGAAGAATTTCGCTCCAATCTCCAAAAAACATTTGAAGAATTAGCAAAGAAAAAAGAAGAAATCGTTTATTACGATTTTGCCTATTCCTTACTCAAGGACGATGGCGTTAAAACGAAGATAATTAAGAAGTATCTTCCGTTCATAAATCAGCAGGTGAATCGTTACCTTCAGATGATGGACTTTTATATTAATTTCAATCTGGATGAAGAGTTTAACGAAACGGTAAAATCACCCATTCACGAAGACTTTTCTTATAGTTCATTCAGTGAGGGTGAGAAAATGAGAATCGACCTTGCCCTTCTCTTTACTTGGAGAGAAGTCGCCAGAGTAAAAAACTCCGTCAATACCAATCTGCTGATTATGGATGAGGTCTTTGATTCTTCGCTTGATGGTTTCGGAACCGATGAGTTCTTGAAGATTATCCGTTATGTCATTAAGGATGCTAATATCTTTGTGATCTCTCATAAGTCAGACCTGCATGACAAATTTGAAAGTGTCATAAGGTTTGAAAAAGTCAAAGGTTTTTCTCGTATGCTGTCCCCACAAGCACAAGACTAATGCAAGTCCCAAATCGCTATCATCATTCAAAGAAGGAGCAAAAGCGAAAACTGAAACCGCAAGCACTCCGACAAGCAAAGGCACGACGCCAAGCACTCAAGAACCGCCTCTCACGGGGCGGTTCTTCTTTTTTGATAAATATCTAAAAAGTATCTTTCAAAGATGAGCGACGAAAATTATAAGGGTTTACAAGAAGCATATAATTCAATTTACGAAGCATTAAATGATCAGTCTGAATTGGACAATCTTCGTAAAGCATCTGCTCAGGCAACGATGGCAGGTCCATCAAAAGAAGCACAAGCATTGATGAGTGATAGAACAAAGAGAATGCTTGGTGCAGATAAATTAAAGGCAGGTATTGCTGGACAAGAGAGAGTGCAGAGAATGATGAGTGGTGCTCCAGAACCAACTGCACCAAAACCATCCTCAACTACATCAGCACCAGCACCATCATCGACAAGACCATCCACAACAATTCAACCAGGAACTTTTGGTACAACGATGGGACCTGGACCCACATTTAGAGGTGGACCTGTTCCTCCTCCAATTGTAAATCGTAATGCTATTCAACCCACTGATTGGGGATCTATAAAGTCTCCTACTTCAACTCAACAGACACAAACCCCACAGGCACCAAAACCTCCTGTTCCTGATAGAAGTGCAGATTATCAAAAAGCTTGGAATAATCGTAACAATCCAATTGCTAAGGGGCAAATAAGAAATACCTGGAATCAAATGTCGCCAGAAGAAAAGGCAGCGGCAAAAGAATGGGCAAAGGCAAATAACAAGAACTGGCAAGAAATGGGTCTTCCAGAAAGTGTTAATCTCTATGATCAAGTTCTAGAAATTCTTCTTGATGAAGGTTATACTGAGCAAGAGAGCAACCAAATTATGGTTGAACTTGTAAATGAAGCGGCTTGGAATGATTTTCTTAAAGCAGTTCAGAGTAGAACTGGAATTGGAAAACCTGGTGTTGGACCTGGACAAGTTGCTAAAAATGTTTTAAGAGCAGGGATATCTGATATTCTTGGAACATCTATTGGAGCAGGATCTGCACCATCTGCATCTGCACCAGTAAAGGCACCAACTGTAAGAACTCAGTCACCTGCACCAATTGTTAGAACATCCACTGCAAAAATAAGAACCGCTCCAAAAGGAGCAAACATTGCTCCCGATCCTTGGAAAGGTGGAACAACTGGAAATAAAATAAATGATATTACTCAAAAACCAACTGCAAAACCAACTACTACAAGAGCACTAACTGGATCTTCTGGACCTAATGTTCGTGGAGCATTACCATCTTCGTCTAGTTCTGCTCGTGGTGGTGCTATAACTCCTACTGCTAAACCTGGATCTGTAACTCCTGCTGCCAAACCAGTTAGTGGAAAACCTGTAAGTACAAGAATTCAACCAGTAACTGTTAGAGAAATTCCAAGTTCATCAAAAGGTCTACCAGGATCTAATGTTCGTGGACTGCTACCACAAGGTGTGAGAAATGTTCTTCCAGATCCATGGAAACAAGCTTCTGATACTATTTCTGGTGCTAGAAACTTGTGGAGTAGAGTTCAACAAGCAACTAAACCACAAGCACAATTAAAACCAACACAGACTAATGTTCGTGGATTGTTACCAGCAGCAAAACCAACACCATCAACTCAGGCAGCAAAACCTGCAACCTCAGTAAGATCTCAACAGTTCCAAGATGTTCAGAGATTGAATAGAATGACTGGTGGTGGTTTAATGGGAGAACTTCCAAGTACAAAACCAGCATCTAAACCTGCTCCTAAATCAACTCGTGTTGATAAGTTGGCACCAAAACCAGCAAAAGCAACAAAACCAGCAGTAAAACCACAAACTCCTGGCGGTGGTTCTAAGATTCTTCAAGGACTTGGAACACTTGCTTCACTTAGAAATCTTACGCCACTTGGAGTTGCCGCTGCTGTAATGGCACCTAGACCAACTGCTGATGGTACTTTAACTGCTGCTATGAAGCGTGGTGATGTTGCTCCACCTGCACCAAAACTTCCTGCACCAGCAAAACCTGCTGCTGCTAAACCAGCATCTAAACCAGCATCTAAACCAGCATCTAAACCAGCATCTAAACCTGCTGTTAAATCTACTGTTACTAAACCAGCATCTAAACCTGCTGCTAAACCAGCAGCACCAGTTGATACAGATCTTCAAAAATATGATGAATTAAGAAAAACTGATCCTGCAAAAGCAAAGGAATTGGGAACTAAGATTTGGCTTAGAAAGTATGGTATTCCTGGATCAGATTACGCATAACTATAAATAACTAAAAAACTATTGGTAAAATGGAAGCAAAACTAGTAAAAGACCTGATGGAGGCGTATGCTTCCGTTTATGCTCAACCAGAAGAAGTCATTGCTGAATCTGATTGTGAGTGTGAGGATGAGGAAAAGTCTGAAAAAGAGACTCCTGAAATGAATGGTAAGAAGAAAGGAAAGAAGGAAAAAGAAGATGAAGATGAAATGAAAGAAGGATATATCTCCGAAGATCCTGTTCAAGATTATCGTGATATGAAGAGGGCAAAGGAAAATGCTGCTGGAATGAGAGGTTCTGAATTAAGTCATTCCACTAATTCTACGGGTGGTGGATCTGCTAAACAAAAACCTCAGAAACCAGAACCAAGAAGTAGAGAGTTTTCTCACGGTGGTAGTTCTCAACCAAGAAGTAGAGAGTTTGCTCGTGAAGAAGTAGAAACTGATCTCTTTGATATTATTCTTGAGTATCTGGTTGCCGAAGGTTATGCCGATACTAATCAATCAGCTCTTGTCATTATGGCAAATATGAGTGAGGATTGGAGACAGAATATTGTTGAGACTATTGCTGGTGGAGGATATACTCCAAATCCAGTTGGAAATGCAATCAGAACTGGTGCTGGACTTCTCCAAAAGGCAATGAGTAATCCATCAGTTCAAGGTGCAATTAAAACTGGTTCTGAAATGTTAAAAAAGAAAGCACCAACTGGTGGATATAGCACCCGTCCTGGTGACGGAAAACCATATGCAGATGGTCCTCTCTGGGGTCCTGGTTCTGGTGATGCACCAAAACAACCACAAAGAAAACCACAAGCACCTATGAGAGACGAACCTCTCTGGTGATTGATTAAATAAATTTCATTTTTGGAGGTCATATGACCTCTTTTTTTTTAATAAATAACTAAAAAACTATAACAAAATGGAATCAAAAGAAGTTAGAGGTTTGATGGAAGCATATTCTTCCGTTTATGAGCAGAGTATGCTTGATACTGTCGTTGATACTGCTACCAGTGCTGTAAAACCACCAGTTCAGAGACAGGCAAATAAAAAATATGGTCCTCTTGGTGGATATGTTGCCGGTAGAGAAGTTGATAAAATTGGCAATCAGGTAAAAAGTGGAGATTATGGTGGCGCTTTAAACCGTGCAGTACAGGGCGCTGGAAAATTGTTTAACTCTGTTGATATGTTTGACATTGTAAAAGGACACCTTCTCGACGAAGGTTATGCAGATACCGAAGAAGCAGCTCTTGCTATTATGGCGAATATGAGTAAAGAGTGGAAGAAGAGTATTGTTGAGCAAGCAAAGGATGACTTGGAATCACCAGATTACAAGAGAGCAAAGGGGATTGTGAATAAAGGAGGATCAGGAAATGCGGGTGGCACATACAAAGGTGACAAACCAGGTTATGATCCGATCACTGGAATTCGTTTAAAGGGAGTCTGACCCACTTCCCAAACTGGCACATAAGAGGGTCTCACCACCCTCTTTTTTTGTATAATGATTTCATACGCATCAGACCTATGACTGTCCGCCACGAAATCAAGTCCCAACTTGCCAAACTGCTTGCCACTGAGGATCTTGTTGTTGAGCATAAGAAGGTGGAGACTGCTTGCTTCAACGTTCATACTCGTGTTCTGACTCTGCCTCTATGGGAACGTGCAAGTGGAACTGTTTATGATCTGCTGGTGGGTCATGAAGTCGGACACGCTCTCTATACACCTGACGAGAATTGGTTGAAGGAACACAAGATTCCACCACAGTTTGTGAATGTAGTGGAGGATGCTCGTATTGAGAAACTAATGAAGCGTCGTTATGCTGGTCTTGCTAAGACTTTCTATAACGGATACAAAGAACTTGCCGATGAGGATTTCTTCCAAATCAAAGATGATAATCTAGAAACTTATAATCTTGCCGACCGTGCAAACCTCTGGTTCAAGGTTGGTAACTATGTGGATGTGCCCATTGAGCGTGGTGAAGAGACTGAAATCATCAACCTGATTGCGGAAACTGAAACCTTCGCTGATGTTCTAATTGCCGCAGAGGTACTTTATAATTATTGCAAACACAAGCAAGAAGAAGAAACCAAGACTCCGATGGACAATCTGGAATCTCAGGATTCTGGTGCAAGTCAACAACCTGCTTCTGATTTTTCAGATCAGCAAGAGGGTGAGAATGACCAACCTCAGGGAGATACTTCTGAATCTCCTGCTTCTAGTGAAACTAATCAAGAGAAGAAACCTACTTCTCAGAGTTCTGAAAAGGATGAAGAACCCGAAGTCAAGACGATGGATAATCTTGAAGAGGCACTTAAAGATCTAGTCAATAATGACGGTTATGAGAATGTTTATCTTGAACTTCCTCAGGTTGATCTGAATAAGATTATTGTTCCTAATGCAGAGATTCACGAAAAGTGTTTTTCGGAGTGGAACAACTATCTTGAAAGGAACGAATATTCTGAAAATGATATTTTTGGTGAGGTTGATAAGAAGTTTGCGGAGTTCAAGCGTTCTGCTCAAAAAGAGGTCAACTATCTAGTGAAAGAGTTTGAGTGTCGCAAGGCAGCAGATTCTTATGCTCGTGCTACAACTGCTCGTACTGGTGTTCTTGACTGCTCTAAACTTCATACCTATAAGTACAACGAAGATATTTTTCGTAAAGTAACTACACTTGCCGATGGTAAAAATCACGGTCTAGTGTTTGTATTGGACTGGTCTGGTTCAATGGGTGATGTAATGGTGGATACTGTCAAGCAACTTTTCAATCTTGTTTGGTTCTGCAAAAAAGTTTCTATTCCTTTTGAAGTCTATGCTTTCACTACTGACTATCCTCTTGTGAAGTATGATGATGATGGTAAAGCAACCCTCCGTGATCTCTCCTATAAAAAGCGTGATGGTCTTATTCAAGTTGGGGAGTGGTTTTCTATGATGAATCTGATTACCAGTAAAGTGAATGGTAAGAATTTGGATATTCAAATGAAAAATATTTTTCGCCTTGCAGCATCATTCCGATATAATTCTTATGCACGTTATTCTGCTCCTCTTGGGATGAGTCTTTCTGGTACTCCTTTGAATGAGGCAATGATTTCTCTTCATCAGATTCTTCCAAAGTTTCAGAGTGAAAACAAACTTCAAAAAGTTCAGTGTGTTGTATTGAGTGATGGTGAAGGATCTATGCTCAAATATCATCGTGAGGTTCAGCGTCGCTGGGAGGAAGAACCTTTTATGGGCACAGCACATATTGGTCCTAATGCTTTTATTCGTGATCGTAAGACTGGTATGACCTATTCTTGTGATTGTGATTATCACGAGTTCACTGACATTCTGCTTCGCAATCTTCGGGATAGGTTTACTGATATTAACTTTATTGGTATTCGTGTTCTTGAATCACGTGATGCTGGTTCTTTTATTCGTCGTTATTGTGGATTCTTTGGACCTGATTATGAAAAGACAATGAGTTCTTGGAAAAAGGAGAAAGCATTCACGATTAAGAAGTCTGGGTATCACTCTTACTTCGGTCTTTCTGCCAGTGCTCTTGCTCAGGACAGTGAATTTGATGTACAAGAATCTGCAACCAAAGCACAAATCAAATCTGCTTTTGTGAAAAGTTTGAAATCCAAAAAGATGAACAAAAAAATTCTTGGTGAGTTTGTCGAGTTGGTTGCCTGATCCAATTTTCAAACTGGCACAGTAGGGGGTTTCTACCCCTCTTTTGCTTGTATAATTACTTTGTTGAAAAAAACAACCTAACTACATCATGCCTCGCAAGTCTTCTGTGAACGATCAACAACTTATTGAAAGCATCAAAGAACTTTACGGATCTGAAATCACTGCTGGAGATCTGAAAGGATTTTGTGCTTCTCGTTCTCTGAACTATCAAACTGTAACTCGTCGCCTTGAAAATTATAAAACCTCACGTGGTCGTTGGAATTTGGAAGTGACTCAACAACGTGTTGATGAGATTGAGCGTTCTTTCCAAGCACCTGCCGTTCTTCCTGCCGCCGAACAAAATCTTATTCCTGACAAAGATGATACCTTCGTCAAGTTTGGTAACTTTAATGATATTAAAAAAATTATTCAGTCCCGTATTTTTTATCCTGCATTCATTACGGGTCTTTCGGGTAATGGTAAAACGTTCTCTGTTGAGCAAGCGTGTTCTCAACTTAACCGTGAACTCATCCGTGTAAACATCACCATCGAAACTGATGAAGATGATCTGATTGGTGGTTTCCGTCTTGTGAATGGCGAAACTGTGTGGCACAATGGTCCTGTGGTCGAAGCACTTGAACGTGGTGCCGTGTTGCTGCTGGATGAGATTGACCTTGCTTCCAACAAGATCCTGTGCCTTCAATCTATTCTGGAAGGTAAGGGTGTGTTCCTTAAAAAGATTGGTCGCTTTGTGAAACCTGCTGCTGGTTTCAATGTGATTGCCACCGCCAACACCAAAGGTAAGGGTTCTGATGATGGACGATTCATCGGCACCAACGTGCTCAATGAGGCATTCCTGGAACGCTTCCCTGTGACCTTTGAGCAGTCCTATCCCGCCCCTGCAACCGAGCAGAAGATCCTGGAAGGCATCGCTCTGGATCTTGGCGTGGAAGACCGCGACTTCTGCAAGCGCCTGGTGGACTGGGCAGACATCATCCGCAAGACCTTCTACGATGGTGGTATTGAGGAAATCATCAGCACCCGCCGTCTGGTTCATATCATTCGTGCTTACAGCATTTTCCAAGACAAAGCAAAGGCAATCCAAGTTTGTGTGAATCGCTTTGACGACGAAACCAAGCAAGCATTCCTTGAACTCTATGACAAGGTTGATGCTGATTTCCAACTTCCTGTTGACGAACAGCAGGCAAACTGATAGAATATAAGGAGGTCAATGTGCCTCCTTTTTACCCTTTACTATGAAACAAAATGTCAGAAAACTTTGAGAGCACTTACGAAAGTTCAATCCCTAATCAAGATTTCTGGGAGGAAGATGGTATTAGTTTAACTGGAAATCCTTATGCCTCACCAGATACAATCATCTTTGGATCACGACTTCCTGGTGGTCTTGGTGAAGATCATCTATCATTGAATATGCCTTCCACTTTTAATTTGAAAATGCCCGAAGATACAAACAAAAACGGTTTCTGGAAATACAACGAAGATAAAATCCTGAAACAACTTGAAGAATATATTGCAAGCACTTATCGCCAGCATTATGTTGATCGAACTGGTGGTGGTAAAGAACAAACTCTCGATAAGATCAAGCACAATCGCCGCGAAGGATTCTGCGCTGGTAATGTAACCAAGTATATTGATCGGTATGATACGAAAGGAACTCCCCGTGCAGATCTCTTTAAAGTTCTTCACTATACAATTCTTCTGATTAATCACCTTAATCTGATTGAAAACAAATGAAACTCCAAGATAAAACTATGAAACTTTCTGACAATACCCTTGTTATTCTTAAAAACTTTGCGGGAATCAATAATTCCATTCTTGTAAAGGAGGGTAACAAACTTCGTACTATTTCTGTTGCAAAGAACATCCTTGCAGAAGCAGACATTACGGAAGAGTTTCCTCGTGACTTTGCCATTTATGATCTGAACCAGTTTCTGAATGGTCTTGGTTTGCACCAAGATCCCGATCTTGATTTTACTGAGCAGTCTTATCTCAGCATCAAAGAGGGTAAGCGTCGGGTGAAGTATTTTTATGCTGATCCTAATGTGATTATTTCACCCCCTGATAAGGAGATTCAACTTCCTTCGGCAGATGTTTGTTTCCAACTGGACAGCACTTCTCTTGAAAAACTTGTCAAGGCAGCAGCAGTGTATCAACTGCCCGACTTGTCTGCCGTTGGTGAGAATGGTGTGATCAAACTGGTAGTCCGTGATAAGAAGAACGATACCTCTAACGAGTATGCGATTGTAGTTGGTGAGACTGATGATCAGTTTACCTTCAACTTCAAAGTAGAAAATATCAAGATTATTCCTGGCGCATATGATGTGGTTGTGTCTTCTAAACTTTTGTCACAGTTCACTAATACCAAGTACAATTTGAAGTATTATATTGCTCTGGAACCTGATTCTACCTTTGGATGAACATCTTCGTAACTTCTCCTTGGCCTGCTGAAAGTGCCATTTGTCTTCCCGACAAACACATCGTCAAGATGCCTCTGGAATGCTGCCAAATGCTTTCTATCGTTGCATCTGAGAAGTGGGGTCATAACTATGGCACTCTTCCTAAGACTGATGGCACTCCCTACCGAACTGAAAAAGGTGCGTTTCGTAATCATCCCTGTACCAAATGGGCAATGGATAGTATCCATAATGCCTATTGGTTAATTAAGTGGGGGATGAACTTATCTGATGAATATCAACTGCGATATGGAAAAGTTCATTCTTGTTATAAAACACTTGTAGATGCTTACTATCTTTTTCCAAAGGGGAAGATTACTGAAGTAACTCCATTTGCTAGGGCAATGCCTGAAGAATGGAAATTTGATGAGAGCATTGATACCTTTACTGCATATAAAAGGTATATTGCTTCTAAAACTTGGGTGAAGGATAATTACCTTCGTATGCCTGAGCGTAAACCTGATTGGATTTGATTATGAACAGTGATTTTATTTGGGTTGAGAAGTATCGACCCAAGACTATTGAAGATTGCATTCTTCCAGAAAGTACAAAGAAAACGTTTCAGGAGTTTCTAAATAGGGGTGAAATTCCGAATATGCTTCTTGCTGGTCCTCCTGGTATCGGTAAGACAACAGTTGCAAAAGCACTCTGCAATGAACTTGGAGTAGATGTATATGTCATTAATGGATCCGACGAAGGTAGATTCCTCGATACTGTCCGAAACAATGCGAAGAACTTCGCTTCGACCGTCTCACTTTCGTCAGATGCTAAACACAAAGTTGTTATCATTGATGAGGCAGACAACACAGGAAACGACGTACAACTCCTCCTACGGGCGTTTATTGAGGAATTTGCTGGTAATTGCCGTTTCATCTTTACCTGCAACTACAAAAACAAAATCATTGAACCCCTACATTCCCGTTGCGCCGTCATCGACTTTGGGATTAAAGGGAAAGAAAAAACAGCATTGGCAGGATCCTTTTTCAAGCGTCTCCAAAATATCTTGGATGCAGAAGGCGTCAAATATGATCCGAAAGTCCTTGCAGAACTTATCAATAAACACTTCCCAGACTGGCGACGAGTCCTCAATGAATGTCAAAGGTATTCGGTGGGGGGAGAGATTGACTCGGGTATTCTTGCATCTTTCTCAGACATCGCTGTAAATGATCTTCTCAAAAATCTTAAAGAGAAAAACTTCCCAGAAGTTCGAAAGTGGGTGGTATCTAACTTGGATAATGATACTACTGTATTGTTGCGTCGCATTTACGACTCTCTTTATAGTTCTCTCGAAAACAATAGCATTCCTGCTGCTGTGCTTGTTCTTGCTAAGTATCAGTATCAATCGGCATTTGTTGCAGACCAAGAAATCAATATGCTTGCCTGTTTAACTGAGATTATGGTGGAGTGTGAATTCAAATGAGTAAAAAGCATCAAGTAAAAGCAAAGTGGTACTATATTTTTTGGGGTCTGATGGCAGTTGCCGTAGTTGGCGGACAAATTTACGTTGGAACTGGATATCGTGAAATGGCACAAGCAACTAAAAATACTGAAATTTCTGTAAGGTGTATCTACGATGGGACTACTAAAAATCAATAAAGCAAATCTTGTCGAACATCCAGTAAAGACAACTCCTGAGAATGTGAAAGAGGCGAATGAAGGTCTCTTTCGTGCAAAAATGACTCTTCCCGCTGCCGCAAAGCATTGTGGTATGACGCAGAAAGAAATGAAACTCACTTTTAGAGAATATTTGAAGTATCACCCTATTGATTATGAAAATAACTCCACTACTAAATAGAAGTGGAGTAGTTTATAAGTTATGGCTAAAGGTACTATCTACGAACATAGAGAACCAACAGAAACTGAACTTGCTTGGATTACTGGTATATGGGAAGGTGAGGGGTCTTGGTCTTATAAAAAAGGAAGAACAAGAACCTTTGCTAATGGAAAAACTTATACTGAAAAGGACTATCTTTCTATGAGTATGTCTATGACTGATCAAGATATTATGGAGCGTGTTGCTGCTATAATGGATGGTAGGAAAATAACTTATACTGATGGCGGTCCAGTCCATAAAGCAGCAGGTCAAAAACCAACTTATTACATAAACCTTCAAGGTGAAGCAGCAAAAAGATGGTCTGAATTGATGAAACCTTATCTTGGTAATAGACGCCGAGAAAAGTATGAAATGATTATGGAGAAATTGAATGCCTTACACACAAAAATCTCTTAAAACTTGTTTAAGATATCCTGGCGGCAAGTCCCGTGCTTGCGAAAAGATGGGACCTTACTTTCCAGATCTTAGTAACTACCAAGAATTTCGTGAACCATTTCTTGGTGGTGGAAGTGTTGCGATTTATATCACCAAGAAATATCCTAACCTAGATATTTGGGTAAATGACCTTTATGAACCGCTTGTAAACTTCTGGCAACAACTCCAGATGTTTGGTGCTGACCTTAAAGATAAACTTGTAGATCTTAAGACGACAAACAATACTCCTGTCCTGGCGAAAGAACTTTTTCTTAAAGCAAAGGAGCAAGTTAATGACAAAGATTTGCCAAGCATTGATCGTGCTGTGGCTTTTTACATTGTCAATAAGTGTAGTTTCAGTGGTCTCACAGAGAGTTCATCATTTTCAGAACAAGCATCAAACTCCAACTTCTCAATGCGAGGGATTGAAAAACTGCCTGCATATTCTGAACTAATTAAAAACTGGCGTATAACTAATTACTCATACGATTATCTAATGGATGGAAACGAAGGTGCTTTTATGTATCTCGATCCTCCTTATGATATTAAGGATAATCTCTATGGGCGCAAGGGATCAATGCACAAAGGATTTGATCACGATAAGTTTGCTACCGATTGTGATACTAATAATATGGATCAATTGGTAAGTTATAACTCTGATCAACTTGTAAAGGATCGTTTTAAGAACTGGAATGCTGCTGAGTTTGATCTAACTTATACGATGCGTTCAGTTGGTGAATATATGCGTGAGCAAAAACAACGTAAAGAACTCTTGCTTTTTAATTATGGAATTGAAGGACTGGTTAAACTCGATCAATCAAACGAAGAATCATCTGATTGATGAGGATCCTTCTATTGAGAAGGAATATGCTCCTTATATTATCAATCGTTGTCTATCTGGACACATTGATTGTGTGATGTATGCTAATGAAATGAATCGATATCATTTCCTTCCAAAGAAGTTGCAGTATGATTTTTTTATAAATAGTCTGAGGAAAAAGAAGAGATTTTCTCCCTGGATCCGACAAGATAAAATCAAAGATCTTGATTATGTCAAACGTTATTATGGTTATAGTAATGAGAAGGCAAAACAAGCTTTGAAGATTCTAACAAACGAACAACTTACTTTTATAAAATCGAAATTTGAAACTGGAGGAACAAAATGAGTGTCGTTCAAGAACCTGAAGTGAAGTGGACGCCCGATCAAATGGTTGAGGTGGTTCTTAACGAACCAGACGACTTTTTGAAGGTACGCGAAACTTTGACCCGTATCGGAGTCGCTTCACGAAAGGAAAAGAAAATCTATCAGTCTTGCCATATTTTACACAAGCAAGGTAGATACTATCTCGTTCACTTTAAGGAACTGTTTGCCCTGGATGGTAAGCACGCAAACCTGACCGTGAACGATGTTCAGCGTCGCAATCGTATCGCCCAACTTCTTGCTGATTGGGGTCTGATTACAATTGTCGATGTAACTAAAATTCAGGACATCGCTCCACTTAACCAAATTAAAGTCCTTGCCTATAAGGATAAGGGTGATTGGATTCTGGAAACCAAATATAATATTGGTGCAAAGAAGAAAAGGGTGGAAGAAACCGAATGATTTTGTAGGGAGTTCCGCACTCCCTTTTTTATTGGTTATCGATATATAATGATAAGGACGCCTTCGGGGTCCACACAACACAAACTCGCTTTTAAAGGAGCTACCATAATGACTAACCTTTCACGGTATACTGCTGCGGATCTTCCTACCCTTATGGATAGGATTACTCGTAATAGCATCGGAATGGATGAATACTTTGATCGTATTTTTAAACTTCATGAAACAACTTCTAATTATCCCCCATATAACCTTGTTCAGGTGAGTAATGTAGAATCTCGTTTAGAACTTGCACTTGCTGGATTTAAAAAGGAGGAAGTAAATGTATACACGGAGTATGGAAAACTTTTTATCGAAGGACAAAAGGAGGATAGGGAGTCTGATACCCGTTACGTCCATAAGGGACTGGCTCAACGATCTTTCAAGAGAGCATGGACATTATCGGACGACACTACAATCAAAGAGGTTACATTTGAGGATGGATTGTTAACTGTAACTCTTGGTAAGATTGTTCCCGAACATCATGCTCGTAAAGATTATCTATAAATAACTTCGAATATCGTCGGCGCGGGAGGCAACTGGCAAAATCCAGTTGACACCTCCCCTTTTTCTTGCTAAAATGACTGAGGTAACCGGAACAAAATGTCTATAAAACTGATGCTCCTTAAAACAGGAGAAACTATCATTGCTGATGCAAAAGAACTTGTTTCTGATGAAATTGTGCGTGGATATCTTTTAGGAAATCCACACTACGTTGAAACAAAAGAAAAAATGGTTCTTACTGAAAGTGATACTGGGAAATCCAATTATGAAATCGATGTAGTTCTTACTCCTTGGTTGATCTTATCAAAAGATAAAGAATTTGTTGTTGCAAGAGACTATGTTACTACAATTTGTGATCCTATTCCTTCCGTTGAAGAAATGTATAAGGACAAAACTGGAATTCCACTAGATGTAACTGAAACAGAGGTTGTGGGTGATGAATGATGATAGAATTGTAAAATGTATTTTACTCAGCGTAGATGTTCTTTTAATTACTGAAATCATAGAGTTATCCGCTGATATTGGTGAACCAGATTGTAAACTTATTAATCCATATCGTTTTCATGATTTGGAAAATATGACACCATGGGTTAATGCTTCTGAACAATCTGAATATATGATTAGATCTAGTGATATTTTAACAATCGCTGATCCCAAAACAGAAATCATTGAAAAGTATCTTGAACTAACTGCATAATGCGATTTTACACAAACGTTCAAATGGTCGGGGATAACTTCCTTGTTCGTGGTTATGAAGATGGTAAACACTTTATGACCCGTGAGAAGTTTAACCCGACTCTTTTTGTCCCTGCAAATAAAAAAACTAAATATCAAACATTGAACGGGGAATATGTTGAATCAGTGCAACCTGGTTCTGTTCGTGATTGTCGTGAGTTTGTAAAAAAATATGAGGGTGTAGAAAACTTCAAAATCTTTGGAAACACTCAATACATTTATCAGTATATTTCTGAAATGTATCCTGAGGAAGAATTGAAGTTTGATATTAATAAGATCAAAGTTACTACTCTTGATATTGAGGTTGCATCGGAAAATGGATTTCCTGATGTAGAATCTGCAGCAGAGGAAGTTCTCCTTATTACTATTCAGGATTATTCCTCTAAAAAGATTCGTACTTGGGGTCAAGGTCCTTTTAACAATCAGCAGAAAAACGTAGAGTATCGTTCTTTTTCCAGTGAGTACGATCTTCTCAATGATTTCATTCATTGGTGGATGATTGAAGAAAATACACCAGAAGTTGTTACTGGATGGAATATTGAACTGTACGATATTCCGTACCTTGTTCGTCGTCTGGATCGTGTTCTGGGTGAGAAGTTGATGAAACGTATGTCACCTTGGGGTCTTGTGACTGAAGATGAGATCTATATCGCAGGTCGTAAACACATTTCTTATGATGTTGGTGGTATTACTCAACTTGATTACCTAAACCTTTACAAGAAGTTTACTTATAAGGCACAGGAATCCTATCGCTTGGATTATATTGCTGAGGTTGAACTTGGTCAGAAAAAACTGGATCACTCTGAGTTTGATACCTTCAAGGACTTCTATACGAAGGGTTGGCAAAAGTTTGTAGAATACAACATCGTTGACGTGGAACTTGTTGACCGAATGGAAGACAAGATGAAACTGATTGAACTTGCAATCACGATGGCATATGACGCTAAGGCAAACTATGCTGATGTATTTTCTCAGGTGAGGATGTGGGATACTATTATCTACAACTATCTGAAAAAAAGGAATATTGTTATTCCCCCTAAGGAGCGTTCTGATAAGGATTCTAAGTATGCTGGTGCATATGTGAAGGAACCTATTCCTGGAAAGTATGACTGGGTGGTGAGTTTTGACTTGAACTCACTGTATCCACACCTTATTATGCAGTACAACATTTCACCAGAAACTCTTCTGGATGAGAAGCACCCGACTGTAACTGTCGATAAAATCTTGAACCAGGAAATCACATTTGAACTTTACAAAGACAAAGCAGTCTGTGCTAACGGTGCAATGTTCCGTAAAGATGTGCGTGGATTTCTACCAGAACTGATGGAAAAGATCTATCAGGATCGAACCATTTACAAAAAGAAAATGCTTGCCGCCAAGCAAGAATATGAAAAGAAAAAAACAAAGGAACTGGAAAAGGAGATTGCTCGGTGCAATAACATTCAGATGGCGAGGAAGATTCAACTTAACTCTGCTTATGGTGCTATCGGCAATCAGTATTTCCGTTACTACAAACTAGCAAACGCTGAGGCAATCACCTTGTCTGGTCAGGTTTCCATTCGTTGGATTGAGAACAAGATGAATGCCTATCTGAACAAGATTCTCAAAACTAGTGAGGTTGATTATGTTATTGCTTCTGATACCGACTCCATTTATCTTAATATGGGTCCTCTGGTTGAAACTATATTCAATGGAAGAGAGAAAACTACTGAAGGCATTGTCACGTTCCTTGATAAGGTCTGTAAGGTGGAACTTGAAAAATATATTGAAGGTTGCTACCAAGAACTGGCGGAGTATGTGAACGCATACGATCAAAAGATGCAGATGAAGCGTGAGAATATTGCTGAACGTGGAATCTGGACTGCTAAGAAGCGTTATATCTTAAATGTCTGGGATAGTGAAGGTGTACGCTATGAAGAACCTAAACTGAAAATGATGGGTATTGAGGCAGTTAAATCTTCTACACCAGCACCTTGTCGTAAGATGATTAAGGATGGTCTCAAACTGATGATGAGTGGGACAGAAGATGATGTTATCAATTTTATTGATAAGTGCCGCGAAGAGTTCAAGTCTTTACCACCAGAACAGATTGCTTTTCCTCGCACAGCATCTGATGTTCGCAAATATCAATCACCATCAACCATTTATGCCCACAAAACTCCCATTCATATTCGTGGAGCACTTCTCTTTAATCATTATGTGAAAGAAAAGAAACTCACTAATAAGTATTCTTTGATTTCTAATGGTGAGAAGATTAAGTTTGTTTATTTGAAAAAACCAAACATTATTCAAGAGAATATCATTTCTTTCATTCAAGATTTTCCTAAGGAACTTGGTCTTGACAAATACATTGACTATGAACTACAATTTGAGAAGAGTTTTGTAGAACCACTAAAATCCATCCTTGATGCTATTGGTTGGAATGTAACCAAGATAAATACATTAGAAAGTTTCTTTTTGTAAAGTATGTTTTATGTTTATGGTTATTTGGATGATAAAGATGAAATCTATTATGTAGGAAAGGGTAAGGGGAGAAGACATAACCATCCCCATCATCATTTGGTTAATGTTCCTTTTGATAAAGATAAAATTATTTTCTTTGAAAAGAATATGACAGAAGAACAATCAATAAACCTTGAAAGAAAACTTATAAAATTTTATGGTAGAAGGGGTATTGATAGGGGTGGATGTTTAATTAATAAAACTAAAGGTGGTAATGGTGGATTTAGTGGAAAAATGTCTGAAGAGACAAAGAAAAAAATTGGAGAATCTCAAAGGGGAAAAGTTGTAAGTGAGGAGGTTAGAAAAAAAATAAGTAACACACTAAAAGGAAAAAAACATAGTCCACAAAGAATTAAGAATATAAGAAAGGGAATGGGATGTGAAACTTATAAATTCATTTCCCCAGAAGGTAAAATATTTGAAGTTGATAATATGACGCAATTCTGCTATGATAGAAATCTACTGCAAAGTTGTATGTCAGACATTTGGAACAACAAACGAAATTCTCATAAAGGATGGAAAAAAGCTTAATGGATTTGCCTATTAATGATGAAGAACTGAATACTATTGTGAAAGCACTTGGGTTTGGAGGAGATGCTGCACTTTATCATAAACTTAAATTGGTAAAGGAACTCAGAGAACAAGGTTTGCCTTATAAAAAAATACTTCGTGAAGAATACGGGATGGTTGCCTAATGGATTTTCTTAAAGATATTGTAAAAGAGATTGGTGATGACTTTACTAAGTTAGCATCAGATATTGATGAGACTGAGACTTATGTTGATACGGGTTCATACGTTTTTAATGCACTGGTTTCAGGTAGCATATTTGGTGGTGTATCTGGGAATAAGATTACTGCTATTGCTGGAGAGTCTAGTACTGGAAAGACTTTTTTCTCTCTCGCAGTGGTTAAGAATTTCCTTGATACTCACTCCGATGGTTATTGTCTCTACTTTGATACTGAGGCTGCTATTAATAAATCAATGTTGATTTCTCGGGGAATCGATCTTGATCGATTTGCTAGGGTAGAAGTTGTAACTGTTGAAGAGTTTCGCAGCAAAGCACTTAAAGCAGTAGAGTTACATCTTAAAAAACCAGTAGATGAGCGCAGACCTTGTATGTTTGTGCTAGACTCTTTGGGTATGCTTTCGACTGAGAAAGAGATTACTGACGCACTTAATGATAAGCAAGTTCGGGATATGACTAAATCCCAACTGATTAAAGGTGCTTTTCGTATGCTTACCCTTAAATTGGGTCAAGCAAATATTCCAATGATTGTAACTAACCACACCTATGATGTCATTGGTGCTTATGTTCCTACTAAGGAAATGGGTGGTGGTAGTGGTCTTAAGTATGCCGCTTCTACTATCATTCATCTCTCAAAGAAAAAGGAAAAGGATGGAACAGAAATTGTTGGAAACATTATCAAGGCAAAGACTGCTAAGTCGCGTTTGAGTAAGGAAAACCAACAAGTTGAAGTTCGTCTTTATTATGATGAGCGCGGTCTTGATCGGTATTATGGTCTTCTAGAACTGGGAGAAATCGCTGGACTCTGGAAGAACGTTGCTGGACGTTATGAAATTAATGGCAAGAAAGTTTATGGCAAACAGATTCTTGCCAACCCTGATGAGTATTTTACCGAAGAAGTAATGCAGCAACTTGATGCTGCCGCGAAAAAAGAATTCTCTTATGGAACGAATTGAGACAACAATTCTCAGAAACCTTGTATTCAATGAAGACTACTCACGTAAGGTCATACCTTTCATTCAACCAGATTATTTTGAACAGAAATCGGAAAAAATCATTTTTGAGGAAATTGTCCAATTCATTGTTAAGTATGGTTCAGCAATTACGATCGAAGCACTTAATATTGAAGTAGAAAACAGAACTGATTTAAACGAAACTGAAATCAAAGAAATCAGAGAAATTAATAGTTCTCTGAATGATAATCTTGTAGATAAGCAATGGTTACTTGATACTACTGAGAAGTGGTGTCGTGATCGTGCTATTTACTTGGCATTGATGGAATCAATTCACATTGCCGATGGTAATAATGAAAAAAAGAATCGGGATGCTATTCCTTCTATTCTTTCCGATGCTCTTGCCGTGAGTTTTGATAACAATATCGGACACGATTACTTACAAAACTATGAAGAGCGTTATGAATTTTATCACCGCCAGGAAGATAAGATCGAGTTTGATCTTGACTATTTTAATAAAATTACAAAAGGTGGTCTTCCTAATAAGACTCTCAATATCGCTCTTGCTGGTACGGGTGTCGGAAAGAGTCTCTTTATGTGCCATGTTGCTGCTTCCGTCTTACTGCAAGGCAGGAACGTTCTCTACATCACTCTTGAAATGGCGGAGGAGCGAATTGCTGAGCGAATTGATGCAAACTTATTGAATGTTCCTATTCAACAATTGGTTGATCTCCCTCGCCAAATGTTTGAAAATAAGGTCACTAACCTTTCAAAGAAAACTCAGGGATCTCTTATAATTAAGGAATATCCCACTGCTTCTGCACATAGTGGTCACTTTAAAGCACTTCTTAATGAACTTGCACTTAAGAAGTCATTTAGACCTGATATTATTTTCATTGATTACCTTAATATATGTGCTTCCAGCAGGTATAAGTCAAACCTTTCTGTCAATTCTTATTCTTATATTAAAGCGATTGCAGAAGAACTTCGTGGATTGGCGGTGGAATTCAATGTTCCCATTGTCTCTGCTACCCAGACCACTAGGAGTGGTTATGGCAACTCTGATGTTGAACTTACTGATACTTCTGAATCTTTTGGTTTGCCTGCTACTGCTGATCTTATGTTTGCCCTTATTAGTACAGAAGAACTGGAACAGTTGGGGCAGATTATGGTGAAGCAATTGAAGAATCGTTATAATGACCCAACAATCTATAAGCGTTTCATTGTGGGTATTGATCGTGCCAAAATGAGACTCTATGATTGTGAGCAGACTGCTCAAAAGGATATACTTGACTCTGGACAGGAAGACGAGTATAATGATTACGAAGACAAGAAACCAAAAAAGTCGTTTGAAGGATTTAAATTTTAATGGAAACTGCTAAACACGTTAATTTTGATAAGTATGCTGAGTTTGTGGATGCTGTAACTTCTGATGCATCTAAGGACTTTCTTGCCCTCTCTGACCGTCTAGTTGCTCTTGATGAAAAGGGTGCAAATATTGAACGTCTTCTGACTGCTGCTGTTGGTATCAATGCCGAAGGTGGTGAGTTTATGGAGATCGTCAAAAAAATGATCTTTCAAGGTAAACCTTTTAACGAAGATAATCGTGAGCATATGATTATCGAACTTGGAGATATTATGTGGTATGTTGCCCAAGCTTGTATGGCACTTGATGTGACTCTTGATGATGTTGTTGCCCGTAATGTGCAAAAACTTCTCAAGCGTTATCCTGAGGGTGCTTTTGATGTTTACTTTTCTGAAAACCGTGCTTCTGATGATCGATGACTAAACAAAAACAAGTGACAATCAAAATGGATGTTCGTTCTGCTGCGGCAGTTCGTCAAATTCTCTTTGATTCCCAACAAGGATATACATATAATGAATCAAGTGTTCCTCCTAGAATTTCTGATATTCGTGCAGTAATTCTTGATATTGATGAAAAAATTAGTTCAGTTGTAGAGTAATGGATTTATTGATAGGTATCTGGGAGAAAGAATTGTTTCTCCCTTACATCATCGGCATCATGATTGTCGGTGGTCTTGTCAAACAATACGGTGTGCTGAATGAAGTCTTCGTAGCACTTCGTAATACATTCAAATCAAATCGTTTAGTTGTTGCTGCTACTGCTCTTGCTGGTGGTGTTCTACCCATTGAAGGGCGAGTTGTTATGTCGGCTCCCCTTCTGGATTCCATCGCTAGCGACAAAGCACAATCTCGCTCCAAGTTTGGTATTGTAGATTATCTTTCTACGCACCACTATTACTGGTGGTCGCCACTTGAGAAGACTGTTGTGCTTCCGATGGCAGCACTAGGAATGTCTTATACTCAGTATATGGGATATACGATTGTTCCTCTGATGATTGTTCTAGCGTTCGCTGGTGTATTCATCTTTAAATACGTCAAGGAAACTGACGTTGAGATTGTGTCTGAGACACGCACATTCAGTTGGAACCGTCTGCTGAAAGGTTGGGCACCTATCGTTGCTACGATGTGGTTCTTAGTCTGCTATGGCGACCCCGATATGCCTTACCTGTTCTCTGTATGGTTTACTGGTCTTGCTGCTTACTATTCATTCATCTGTAATGATTGGAAGTGGGGTCGTTATATCAACTGGAAGTTTGCTGGTTTCGCTGCTCTTGTTCTTGCTCTTGCAGCAGTTATGGGTGAACTCAAAGAACCTGTGATGGAGTATCTCAAACTCACTGCTGCTCAGGGTACAGCAGCACTGTATACTGTGTCTGTTGTTGGATTCCTTGCGGCATTTGCTATGGGTTCTTCTGGTAAGTATGCTGGTATTGTTGCTCTTCTCGCTAAGGCATTTGGTCCTGGATACTTGACATGGTTCCTGTGTGTAGAGTATGCTGGATACATTATTTCACCGATGCATAAATGTCTACTGATCGGTCAACAATACTTTGGTACTCCTATCAAGACTTATTACAAAGTTCTGGGTTGGTTGATTGCTGCATTGTTGGGATATGGTACACTAACGTTAGTGTTCTAAATATTTGACCCCTTAGGGGTCTTATTGGGGAATTAGCTCAGTTGGTAGAGCATCGCCTTTGCAAGGCGGGTGTCAGGAGTTCGAGTCTCCTATTCTCCATTTTGCCCGTGTACTCCAACGGTAGAGAGGGTGGACTTAGAATCCATACAGTGGAAGTTCGAATCTTCTCACGGGCACTAAATAATTCAAAAAATGGCAAGTTCTGGTATTATAAACTTCCAGAGGAATTGGAGAGGAAGTGACCATAGAACGACAGTAAAGAAGAATGTTGGAATTTACACTAAGTCTGAGGATGGTACATATCAGGCAGCAGGTGCAATAAACGCAGGGACTCAAGTAACTTATATCGATTCTTTAACAGAAGATCATTTGAGAGCAGCATTTAGAACTGATGATGGAGAAGTTTTTTATGCAAACATTGATTATTTTGTTAAACCTGGAACAGAAAGGCAATCTGCATTATTGAGACCTTCTAGTTTTGGATTAAGTAATAGAACTTTTTTTTCTGTAACTGATTATTATAATGAATTAGTGAATGCACTTAATCGTAGAAATGATATTCCTGGAGAGTTATTTGATTATCTTTATGAGTTATTAGATTATGCTAATAGTGGTCTTGGTAATTATACTGGTATTAAATTTGATGGATTTCCTTGGGGTGAAATTCAAAGTTTTTATGCTGAAGTTATAGGACCGATTGCTTGTATAAAACGAGGGTTATTAAGTGGTTTAATAAACACTGCTGGTCTTGGTGGATCTTCAATCTATATGCCATCGGATAGTGAAAGATTATATGATTACAAATTAATATTAGGTAATGATGAACATTTAATATCTGCAAAATCTGCAAGAGGAGTATCAAACCAAGTTAAACCGCAGTTTGTTACTGCTGCCGCATTGAAAAGTGGAAGACTTGGATCATTACAATATACAAAAGAATTCCAATTATTAAATTTACTTGGAACTGAAAGTGTTGTTGCTGGTGCATTAAAAGGTTGGGGGATGCTTGAACCTGATGAAATAAGCGTTGCTGCCGCTCAATCTATTATTTCAGCATATCGTGGTGGAAATCACAGTGCTAGGATACCAAATCCAGAACTACTGAAACCTTTTATCGATAAGCATATTACATCTAAGAGAAATAATCCATCAACAGTAACTGTCGGAGAAGTTAGATACAAGTGTGAACAACTTATAGAGAGATGGTCTAAGAATGGAATACAGAACAATGTGTTGAAGCAAATATTTGAAATTTATTTGAACCAAACGAAGGTAATCTATGTTAAACTGGACTTGAATCAATCGACAGGGCGTCCTACCTTCACTGCCTCTTCTGGCGGTGGACCATCATTAACAAGAAACTTGTATCTAAGAACCTCAAACTATGCAACAAGAACAGAAGATAGAATTGGTTTCCAGGTAAGTTAAATGGAAAATTATATTAATCCACTCATTAAAAGTTTTAAAGGAAAAGATTTCAAAGATTTTGCTTTGTATGTTCACACATCGATGCAGAAAGAAATTGATTCTAGGAAGAAGAAACAGGATAAGGATAAATATATTAAGATTAGACAAAGTGTCTTAAATTACATTATTGCGAACGAAAGGGCAATAGTTACCGAACTTAAAAAGCAGAACCGTAAGTAATGAAAAGTTTTTTCCAATTTTTATCTGAAGCAACTGCTTCCCAACAAGCAGCAAGACTTGGGTTGCAGGGTGATGGGCACGGTGGGTGGTACAAAGACGGTGAGTTTGTTGCTAAAACTGAAAAGGGTAGACTGAAGTTTTATAACAAGCGTCAAGCAGTTGGTAAGGATCCTGAGCAGACAGAAACCGAAAAAAATATTTCCGATCCAAACTTTGTTGATCCTGCATTACAGCAGCAACAAGCACCTGCTCCTCAACCAGTAGCGCAAGAGGCACCACCAGTTAATTTCTTACCTGTCGAAAAAACAAAAGGCACACTAACGATTGCGTTTGGTCGTTTCAATCCACCACATTTGGGTCATCTTCAATTGATGGATACTGCTGCTGCTTCTGCAGAACAGGAAGGCAGTGATTATATGATTATCCCTTCTCGCACTCAGGATAAGAAAAAGAATCCGCTTGATGCTGATACAAAAGTTGCACTGATGAGATCGATGTTCCCTCAACATAGTGAAAGAATTGTAAATGATGCAAATACCAGAACTATTTTTGATGTTCTCAAAAAAGCACATAATGATGGATATACGAATGTAAGAATTGTTGGTGGTGCTGACCGAGTTAATGAATTCAATAAACTTGCCAACAATTACAATGGTAATCTCTATGCCTTTGATAATATTGAAGTAGTTTCTGCTGGTGATCGTGATCCAGATTCTGATGGTGTAGAAGGTCTTTCTGCATCAAGAATGAGACTTGCTGCTTCCGAAGGAGACTTTAAAACTTTCCGTTTAGGTATGCCACCTGATATGAGACCAAAGGATGCAAGAGCAGTCTTCGATACGGTTCGTGCTGCAATGGGTATCCAAGATCAAGTAGCAGAAGTTTGGGAGATTGCTCCTAAGTTTGATCAGAAAACTCTACGTGAAAATTACGTTAAAGAAGCAATCTTTAACATTGGTCAGTTGGTTGAAAATCTAAACACCGGATTGATTGGTCGTATTATTCGTAGAGGAACCAACTATCTTATCTGTGTTACCGAAGATCATATTATGTTTAAGTCTTGGATTAAAGATGTAATGGAAGCAAAACTTACAAATAGAAGTGGTGTTCCTGCTGATCAAAGACTTGTTGGAACTGATGCTTACAGGAAATATGTTGAGAGTATGGTTCCTGGATGTACTTGGGGAAGACAATTCATAAATAAGTATAGAAAAAAGTAAGTAATCAATCTTTCTCCAATGAGTAACAATATTTTTGAGGAACTTCCATCTAGAAAAGGTGGCGCTGCAAAACCTATGGGAGATGCTGCTGCTTCTATTGAGAAGAAGGCAAGACAACTTGTTTATGATTCTCGATATGAAGTGAAAAAAATGTTGGCAGGCAAAAAAGCAGATGCCGCAATGCAGGAAAGAATGGTTCTTGAAAGAATTGCAAAGTCAACCGCAGTCCCTGCTGTGAAGGCAAGAGCAAGACAGATGGTATCTAAAAAAGCTGCTGTCGCAGAAGATTTCATCCCAACAATCGAAGACGCTGCTGCAACTAGCATTGCAAATGCAATGTTTAAGGTTTTTGTAGAGGGTGTTGAGAAAGAAGTTGTTCTTGATTATCTGGAAGAACTAAATTCTGTTGGTGATAAGAAATATAAAATCAGAGTTACTGATCCTAAAACTGGTAACTCATATGTAAGATATGGAACTCGGGAAAAGATTACCCAACTCAGATCAAAAGGATTGAAAGTTGAACTTACTGAGTATGGTGAACCAAGAGAGGGTGAAAGAAAGAGGGGTGAAGAAACCGCACGTGCAACTGGTGGTGGAGGTAGAAAAGGAAGAAAGAAATTGGATCCAGTTGGAAGAGAAGATGCTGATGTTGATAATGACGGTAAGCGTAATGATCCAAATGATAAGTATATTATGAAGCGTCGTGCTGCTATTGGTGCAGCAATTGCTACAAGAAAAGAATCACTTGATCCAGTAGGACAAGAAGATGCTGATATTGATAATGATGGTGATACTGATAAGTCAGATAAGTATCTTCATAAGCGTCGTAAAGCAATTGGTAAAGCAATTGCAAAAGAAGATTATCTTTGGTCTGAAGGAACTGATAGTACCGAAGGTAAGAACAAATCACAGATTACTGGAAAAAATGTTGATAATTATGCCTCTGGTGCAATCAAAATTTCACCAGATGATGGAACTCAGATTGATGCAAAACCAAAAAATGTTTATGCTCATACTGAACTAGAAGGTGAAGTTCTTACCGAAAGGGCAAAGAGTAAGGCACAGCAGCGTTTTATGGGAATGGTTTATGCTGTTAAGAAAGGTGCAAAACCAATGTCACCAGAAGTAGCAGCTGCTGCTAAGGGTATGACTAAAAAAGAAGCGAAGAAGTTTGCTAAAACCAAGCACAAAGGAATGCCTGAAAAGGTAGAAGAGGCAATGCATTCACCAGCGGATGAAGAGAAGAAAGATACTCGTGGAGATTATGCAAAGGTTAACTTAGTTAAAAATAAATTAAGAGCAATGGGTGCTAAGAATCCCGTTGTTATGGTTGCTTGTGAGGAAACTGTTGAAGAGGGTGCAGGTCTGAGCATTGCAGCATCAAAGGCACTTGGTAAAGTATTTTCCAACAAGAGAACTTCTGAGGCGGAGGCAACAAAAGCGGCTCAAAAAAATATTACTGATCCAGTAGGATTTGCGATTAAGGGTGCTATTAAAGGTGCTGCCAAAACTCTTGGTGGAACTGCAGATAGCAATGAAAAGATGACTCAAAAGCGTAGACCACAAACTGATCTACAAAAAAGAGTTGCTGCCAAAACTCAGCAAGTTGTAAATCAATCTTATGAAATGGATGGTAATGTAATTTCAGAAAGAGAACATGAACCAGGTGAAGGACCACGCCAAAGATATGGTGATTATCACGGAAGAGATCGTGGAACTGGTGATGAAGTAAAGTTTGGTGGTGATTTTCAACCAGGTGGAAAATATGGACCACCCAAAACTCCTTTAAAACAAGCAAAATCATCAAAATCTAATAGAAATAAAACTGCTTGATTCTAAATAGCACAGGATACTCTTCACACGGAGGACATCATGGGCGCAGTAGTAGCAGTGGTAAAACCACTTCTCATTCAGGTTGCAACGCACCCTGCGGTTAAAAATCTTGTTGTTGAACTTTTAACTAAGTATGTGAAGTCCACTGATAATAGTATTGATGATGTAGTTCTTGAATTGGTTAAGGAGAAACTCTTTACACCACAAGCATGATCACTTGTTTTGTAACTAACTGGGGAGTAACCATTGTTCTTGGTCTATTGTTAACTGCATCCGAATGGTTAGCGAAAACAAAAAGATTTGAAGAAAATGGATTACTTGATCTTACGACTAATTTTTTAAAAATAGTATTGCGTAAGGAGACCAAAAAGTAAAGGTCTCCTTTTTTTATAAATATCAATATAAAGAATTATAGGTAAGGAAACATGTCTCTTTGGGGCAATAAAGATCTCGTTGCTAATACAAGCACTATCGCTGTTAATTTCAACACTTTAACTGTAACTGGTGCTGCTACAACCTTCTCAACAGCGGGTGTTGCTGAGGGAGATATTCTTGTAGTTGGCGCTGGTGCCACATTTGGATATGCTGTTGTAAAATCAGTAACTTCAAATACTTCTTTAACAATTCATTCTGCTGATTATTTTGTTTCGGGAATCACTACCATTGCTGCTGGTGCTTCATATTTCATTACTCAACTCCCAATCTATACATTGGGTGATGTAAGTTATGATGCGCCTAATGCAAAATCAAATAGAACTTCTAGTGTATTTGGTGTTGACACTACCGAACAAACAGTTGCAAATGCTGCAACTGGTGATGCACGTAAGTATGCACCTGCTCACGCTGGATGGGTAGGAGTCACTACTTATACTGATATGCACGGAAACCTAAGAGTTAAGACAGAAACTCTTGTTGCTGGAAGTATGATTACTACTGATGCCGCAGACGACGCTAAGTATCCAGACGCCTGATAATCTGGTATGAGATTTAATGAGTTGAATGAGGGCAATTATATGCTCTTTGCGATAAAATTCTACAATAATCCTCAGGCAGTCACCAGAGATGATTTTGAGTCGGATTTAAAACGCATTCGTTATATCAAAAGGTTATTGAAGAGATATAAGAACACTGGGGAATTGAAGGTTCATTTAATATTGAATCACCTCATTGTTCTGTTTAATGTCTTTGATGATGCGACTATTCCTCTATTATTCTATCATTTGGAAGAAGATCTTTGGTCTCCTATCAAAAGTTTTTTGGTGTTTTTGAATAGAGTTCCAGAATATCCAAAAACTAAACTTAATGAAATTAGTGTGGATGAAAACTGTTTAAAACAACTACAAACAATCTAATGGATATTGATAAGATAATTGATATTATTCACACTCTCAAAGAAGAGGGTGGTCCAACTATGAGTGTTGGTTCTGGCGGAATTGCAGGGACAGTTGAAGCAGGTGATGATCCACCAGTAGATTTAAGAAGAAGAAAAGAAAGGGGATGGAATATATTTTTTAGAGATCTTGTAAAACAAAACAAAAAAAGGAAAAAGAAGAAAAGGACTTCCTAAAATGTTCGGTAACGATTCTCGTGTGGAGATAGCAGTTTTGCAAGAAAGATTTAAGGCTCACGAACAAATAATGGAAAAGGTAGATACTGCCATCCAAACTCTAAGTGAGACAAATCAAAATATTTGCAAAATGCTTGCTGTTCATGATGAACGTTTAGATCAATGCAATAAAGACGATAGTGAATTATGCAAGAAAGTTGAAGATATGGAACTTAAAATTGATAACCTCTTTAAGTTTAGATGGCAAGTTGGTGGCGTTCTTGCCGTTGCTGCCGTGTTGATTGGAACAATCAATGCCTTTGTGCCAAAGTTGTTGACTCACAATCAAACCCCTGCTACAATAGAAAGAACGAAGTAATACTCCCTTCATAATGGATTTGGTTGATTCCAAGTATATTGGATTAGTTTCATCACGTCTTCAAAAATTTAAGAGGGTCAAAGCGGATCTCTACAACTTCCGCTGCCCTATCTGTGGGGACTCCCAGAAGAATAAAAACAAGACAAGGGGGTATCTATACCCCGTGAAGAATAACACCAACTTCAAGTGCCACAATTGTGGTGCCAGTATGTCCTTCAATAACTTTCTTAAAGAACTTGATGCCGTGCTGTATAAGCAGTACACGATGGAGAAGTTTAAAGAAGGTCATACTGGTAGAGGTTTCGTCGTAGAAGAACCTAAGTTTGAGTTTGCTAAACCAGTTTTTAAAAAGAAACTGGATTTACCCAAAGCATCTGAGGTGCAAATCGCCAAAGAATATCTAGAAAAAAGGCAACTTGATCCTGAAAAGTTTTATTTTGCTCACAAATTCAAAGAGTGGACAAACACTCAAAAAGTTACGTTCGACACTATTGGTAGGGATGAGAGTCGCATTATTATACCAATGTATGATGCTGATAGTAACTTGATTGGTTTTCAGGGAAGAGCACTAGGTCCAAACCCTGTTAAATATATCACTGTGATGCTTTCTGATGATGCCCCAAAAATTTATGGTCTTGACCAAGTGGATTCTTCGAAACCCATTTACATTGTTGAAGGACCCTTCGACTCCACGTTTGTACAAAATGCTGTTGCTATGTGTGGGTCCGACGTTGATATTGGGTCGTTTGGTTGGGGCGATTATATTTACGTTTTTGATAACGAACCTCGCAATCGAGAAATCGTCAACCGAATATCAAAAACCATCAACAGAGGCGACAAAGTGATTATCTGGCCAACATCCATTGAGCAAAAAGATATCAATGATATGGTGCTCGCTGGACTTAACGTTATGGATGTGTTAAAATCAAATACCTACTCAGGTTTAGAAGCAAAAATTAAGTTTAACAACTGGAAGAAAATATGAGCAACGGAACGAAAGTCGTTAAAAGGAACGGTAAAACTGAACCCCTTGATTTAAATAAACTCCACATTATGGTGGAAGAGGCGTGTAAGGACCTCGCAAACGTATCTGCATCACAGGTTGAGATGCAGTCTGGTATTCAATTTTATGATGGTATTACAACTGCGGAGATTCAGGAGATTCTGATTCGTTCTGCTTCTGACCTGATTGATCTGGATCATCCTAATTATCAGTTTGTTGCTGCTCGTCTGCTGCTGTTTGCTCTTCGCAAGCAGTTGTTTGGTCGGATGCACGAATGTCCAACCGTAAAGCAGCATGTAGAGCGTTGTGTTGATAGAGGTGTATATGATCCAGAGATTCTGTCGATGTATTCTGATGAAGAGTTTGATAAACTTGAGTCGTTCATTGATCATAGTCGTGACTATTTGTTCACTTATGCAGGTCTACGTCAAGTCGTTGATAAGTACCTCGTGCAGGACAGAAGCACTGGGGCACTTTATGAAACGCCACAGTTTATGTACCTTTTGATTGCGGCAACTATCTTCTCCAAGTATCCTAAGGAAACACGTTTAGACTACGTTAAAAAGTATTACGATGCAATCTCCAGACACAGAATCAACATCCCAACACCAATCATGGCGGGAGTGCGAACACCGCTTAGACAATATGCTAGCTGTGTCCTTGTTGATGTTGATGACACCCTCGATAGTATCTTTACTAGTGATATGGCTATTGGCAGATACGTTGCACAAAGGGCGGGTATCGGTATCAACGCAGGTCGCATCCGTGGTATCAACAGCAAAATTAGAGGTGGTGAAGTCCAGCACACTGGCGTTGTACCGTTTCTCAAAAAGTTTGAAGCGACTGTCCGTTGCTGTACGCAAAATGGCATACGAGGCGGAAGTGCAACAGTCCACTTCCCAATCTGGCACCAAGAGATCGAAGATATCCTAGTATTAAAAAATAACAAAGGAACCGAAGATAACCGTGTTCGTAAGTTAGACTACAGTATCCAAATCAGCAAACTCTTCTATGAACGATTCATTCAAAACGGAGAAGTATCACTCTTCAGTCCACACGACGTTCCTGGTTTGTATGATGCTTTTGGCACTGATCGATTTGACGAGTTATATGTATCTTATGAACGAGATACATCTATTCCAAGAAAAACTATCGGAGCTCAAGAACTCTTTCTGGACCTTCTAAAAGAACGTGCAGAAACTGGTCGTATTTACATTATGAATATTGACCACTGCAACTCTCACTCATCTTTCCTGGATAAAGTTGAGATGAGCAACCTGTGTCAGGAAATCACTCTTCCCACCAAACCACTTCAACATATTGATGATACTGATGGTGAAATCGCTCTCTGCATTCTTAGTGCAATCAATGTCGGGAAAATCCGTGACCTTGAAGACCTTGAAGTTCTCTGTGATCTTTCTGTGCGCTCTTTGGATGAACTTATTGATTTTCAAGGATACCCCGTCAGAGCAGCAGAAATCGCCACCAGAGCACGTCGTTCTCTTGGTATAGGTTTTATTGGTCTGGCACATTATCTCGCCAAGAATGGCGAACATTACGATGATCCAGGTGCCTGGAAACTGGTACATGATCTCACTGAGGCATTTCAATACTATTTGATTCAATCAACGGTAAATCTTGCAAAAGAAAAAGGTGCTTGTGAGTATTCGCATCGCACCAAGTATTCTCAGGGTATTCTCCCAATTGATACATACAAGAAGGATGTTGATGAAATCGTTCCAAACGAATTGAAGTATGATTGGGAGTCTCTTAGAGCACAGGTTCTACAATATGGGGTACGGAACTCAACACTGTCCGCACAGATGCCATCGGAGAGCAGTTCCGTTGTGTCAAACGCAACCAACGGAATCGAACCACCTCGCGGATACCTGTCCGTTAAGAAGTCGAAAAAGGGTCCTCTCAAACAGATTGTCCCCCAATATCAGACTCTTAAAAACAACTATACGCTTCTGTGGGATATGCCTAGCAATCGCGGTTATATTAATATTGTTGCTGTTATGCAAAAGTTCTTCGATCAAGCGATTTCTGGAAACTGGTCGTATAATCCAGAGAATTATGCCGATAATGAAGTTCCTACTTCAGTAATGGCACAAGACCTCTTGACTACATATAAGTACGGCTGGAAAACCAGCTACTATCAAAACACCTACGACAATAAGACTGATGAGGTAGATGAAACCCGTCAGTCTCTTGAAAACTTAATTTCCGATATTCTAGAAACGGAGGAGGAAGATTGTGAGTCTTGTAAGATTTAAAACAGGTTTGGAGGATAAAAAAGTGGTCGAATCAATGACCGTTTTCAATTCTCAAGAAGTAGATACCAAAAAACAACCAATGTTTTTTGGACAACCGCTAGGAATACAGAGGTATGATTCTTACAAATATCCAATCTTCGATAAACTAACAACACAGCAACTGGGTTATTTCTGGAGACCCGAAGAGGTATCTCTTCAAAAAGATCGTAGCGATTATCATATGCTACGCCCAGAGCAAAAACACATTTTCACCAGCAACCTGAAGTATCAGGTTATGTTGGACTCAGTTCAGGGTCGTGGTCCTGGTATGGCGTTCGCGCCTTACTGTTCCCTTCCCGAACTGGAAGCGTGTATGAAAGTATGGGAATTTATGGAGATGATCCATTCCCGCTCATACACATATATTATTAAGAATGTATACTCGGACCCATCAGAAGTTTTTGATACGATTCTTAAAGAAGACCGTATTATGGAACGTGCTGTGAGTGTAACTCAGGCATACAACGATTTCATTAATAGTGCTCATCAATATGACACTTCTAATGAGTGGGTTCACGCATTAGAACAAGTTCCATACGCACAAGAGGCAAGGTATGAACTCAAACGGAAACTTTTCCGAGCAGTTGCAAACGTTAATATTCTTGAAGGTATTCGCTTTTACGTCAGCTTCGCTTGTAGTTTTGCGTTTGGCGAACTCAAACTTATGGAAGGAAGTGCAAAAATCATCTCCTTGATTGCACGTGATGAGAACCAGCATCTGGTTATCACCCAAAATATTATGAATAAGTGGAAGGAAGGTGATGATCCTGAAATGGCACGTATTTCCAAAGAAGAGGAACAATGGGTTTATAAGACCTTTGAGAATGCTGTGAATCAAGAAAAACTCTGGGCAGAGTATCTGTTTAAAGATGGTTCGATGATTGGTCTCAATGACAAACTGTTACAGCAGTATGTTGAATGGATTGCGAACCGTAGAATGAAAGCAATTGGACTTAAACCACTCTATGATATTTCAGCAAAAAATAATCCACTTCCTTGGACAGAGCATTGGATTTCTTCGAAGGGCCTTCAAGTGGCACCACAAGAAACCGAAGTTGAATCCTATATTGTCGGAGGAATCAAGCAAGATGTCACAGAAAATACCTTCTCAGGATTCCAACTTTGAGTGGGATAAAGAAGAAATGTTGAACGCTTATAGGCGTGCAGCAGAATATGATGATTTTATGTTTGGTGATTTTGATTATGAAAAAGAGTGGTTAGGTAAACTTGATGATGATGTGAAATGAGGGTCTTCGGACCCTCTTTTTTTATAAATACCTAAAAAGGTAGTCAATAGGCGATGAAGTCGTTTCAGAATTTTGCTGTTAATATAGAAGAAAAGAGAACTACTCCTGGATTTGGTTCACCTTCTGGTTATGATGCTCAGGGCGAACCAATGTATACAAAGAGACCTGGACCAAAAGAACCAGGTCGTAGAGCAACTGTTCAGAAATCTCCTAAAACTGTTACGCAAGTTAAAGGTGAAATTAAAGCGGCAAAAAGATTTGCTGGTGTAAGATCTGGTGGTTTAGATACCAGAACTGTACCATCTTTTGTAACTGATAAAAGAAACGCAAGAGCAAATAAATTACTTGGACCGAATCCTTGGGATATGCCAGGTGGTGCTAGTGGGGGTCAAAAGACTTTTGAGCGTGGGATGAGAAAACTCGTTGCTCTATCTGGTCCTTCGAGGGGACATAAAGAGAGAGCACTCAAAGATTTTATTAATCAATCATCAAAAAAACTTGGAACAACAACTGATGAAATTATTGCATCTATGTTGAGAGGAACTTCTGCAACTCGTATTGCAGATCCATTACCAGCAGCACCAGATCCATGGAAACCATCTGAGACTGCAACACCTCCACCAAAACCAAAACCAGTAAGCCAGGCCGCAGCATCTGAAAGACAAGCAGAATATAGAAAGGCACAAAAAGCAGCACCTACTCAAAGACCAACTACTTCCACTGGTGGTACTCCAAAAGCAGTTTCTTTCTCAACTCCAACTAGATCAAAGTCCACTGGTTCACCAAGAACTTCTGTTATTGATGTAACTGCAAAAACCATTCCTGGAACCAAAGTTGCAGAACCAAAACCAAAGACATTACCAGGTTTAAAACTTAGTACAGAACCTGCTGGTCCTTTGGTATCAAACAGACCAGGTGAGT